>Ga0116229_10006802_pt1 | contig 18324 bp, 16 predicted proteins | sample S1TSphgellanicum_3_FD_87313 | JGI IMG/M metagenome (GOLD analysis project Ga0116229, IMG submission 87313) | Host-associated microbial communities from peat moss isolated from Minnesota, USA - S1T2_Fc - Sphagnum magellanicum MG | ecosystem: Host-associated > Plants > Peat moss > Unclassified... | reverse complement strand
GTCGACGCCGCTCACCACGCCGATCGACACATTCGGCGCCGCTTTCTTGATGAGCTCGATCGCGACTAGCCCGCTCTCCTCCTTGAGCGCGAGATCGAGCAGGCACAACTGCACGTCGGGGTTGGCATCGAGGGTCATGAGCGCCTCGCTGACGGTAGCGGTTTCGATCACCGCAACATCGTCGCCCACGGTGGCCAGCAGCATGCGCAGCCCCACCCGGAACAACGCGTGATCGTCGACCAGCAAAATTTTCATCGTCTTGTGCACCCGGGCGCTTTCGCACAGCAGTAAAACTGCACCGCTGGGAGAAAGACGTCGATCCCTACTTTTGGGGGGATTGTTCGCCACGCCCGCGGGCCGTAGCCTTTCAACGTCATGTTCCCCTCCCTCTGACGCAATGATTCCTCACGTTACTACAGCTTCGGTTCCCAGGTCTTTGTCAAACAGATGGCTTCTGTGGGGCTTTGGTCTCGTCGTCACGGTGGAGCTGGCGTTGGTCATTGTCGTTATGATCCCAAACGTACCTGCCCGTGACATTAGCGCGCGATCGACGTTATCGACTGACACGCCGTCGGCGGAGCCGCTGCCCCTGTCAACCTACGCGTCGACCGAATCGATGCCGTGGGGACCCTGATCCATTTTGATTGCTTACTCCAAGGAAACCTGCATGAAATATCGTTTGGTCAACACCCTCAACGTAGGCAACGTCCTGGCTCAGACGCTTGTCTGGATTCTTTTGTGTCTGCTCACGTTCGGCCTGGCGCTGCCGTTCTTCGGATATTTTTTTCTGAAGCTCGTGATCAATAAGACCGAAATCCACGAAATCGTGTAGTTCGTACTTTCCGGCAAAGATGAGTTTCCCCTTGCAGATTGCACAGCTCGCACTGTGCCCGTGCGCGGCGCTCCAGACGCTTTACGCCTGTGGGGCGCAAGAGCAAACCTAGTCGCGCCGAAACAATGTACAAGTCGTTTGGCGACCCCAACTTCGTTGGGTCTGATCGCGAAACGGATCATCTATCTCCTTGAATCGGTCCAGGTCAAGGACCGATGATTGCCTCCTGCAGAGAAGTTCTCAGAGGCTTTCCAGCACCTCATTTAGCGCTCCATACAATGTGAGCGGTTGGGCAGCCCCGTCAAAGGATCTCCGTTCGCAGCGGGATGATTGCCCGCTCAGGTACTTTTGGTTTCGTGGCGTCGTAGATCAGTCCGGGACACCAGGAATACCTTAGTTCTCCGAGCCAATGACGGCGCCGACCCCCTACCCTGTGGACAAATTTGTTGATAAGCCACATTTGAAGTAGCTTCTAAGGCCATAATTTTGAACGGTTTTTGAACAAGAAGCCGCTTCAAATTCATGCCCTAAGTCCTTGTTCTGCCAGCAAAAAGCCCCGTTTTTCGCGCTTGACCCGCATGACGCCTTCCTCTACAGTGGGGAAATGTGTGCAAAAGTGGTTTTTTGTGGGAGTTTTGCGCCCATTTTCAAGTCCGGCGCACGCGCGTCGGTTTTCAGTGCCTGGGGGGGACGAGTTGTTTCAAGGGTCAGCGCAAATCAGTCTGGATGCCAAGGGGCGCATGACCGTGCCGGCACGCCACCGCGACACCCTGCTTGCCACGTGCGAGGGGCGCGTCACCGTCACGCGCCACCCCGACGGCTGCCTGATGCTCTTTCCGCGGCCGGTGTGGGAGCAGCATAAGGAACGCATCGCTGCCTGGCCGACGGCGGCGCGAGCGTTCCAGCGCATTTTTTTGGGCAGCGCAGACGATCTCGAAATGGACAGTGCCGGTCGCGTCCTCCTTCCGGCGACACTTCGCCAAGCCACCGGCTTGCAAAAGGAATTGATGCTGATGGGCATGGGCAGCCACTTCGAAATCTGGGATGCGGCAACGCTGACCGATTCCGAAGCCCGTGCGATTGCTTCCGGGGCGCCAGGCGTGGTCCTGGATTACAGCTTTTGAGCGCGCCGACATGCCCCCTTCGGCGTCTCGATACGAGCATCGCCCGGTGCTCCTTGACGAAGCCGTCGGGGCTCTTGCAATCACCGGCCCGCGCACAACTGGCACGTATGTCGACGGCACATTTGGCCGCGGTGGGCATAGTCGCGCCATCCTTGATCGACTCTCCTTGGCCGGCCGTCTCGTCGTCTTTGACAAGGACGCAAGTGCAATCGCGGTCGCGAAAGCGCTTGCGGATCCGAGGCTCGTCGCCGTCCACGCCAGCTTTGCAGACCTGAGTGCGGAGCTTCATCGTCTGCAAATCCAGGGCGTGCAGGGCGTTCTTCTCGATCTCGGTGTCTCTTCACCACAGATCGACGACCCCGAGCGCGGATTCAGTTTTCGAAATGACGGGCCGCTTGACATGCGCATGGACCAAACGCGCGGTGAGACCGTGGCCGAATGGCTCGAACGTGCAAGTGTGGATGAAATCAGGGAGGTGATTCGCGATTATGGGGAAGAACGGTTTGCTCTTCAGATTGCAAAGGCGATTGTTGCTCGCCGCGAACAGCGCCCCATTTCGGGCACACGAGAGCTTGCCGCGCTCGTGGCTGACGTCGTCAGGACCCGTGAAAAGGGGCAGGACCCCGCCACGCGCACATTTCAGGCTCTTCGGATTTTCATCAATCAAGAGCTTGCGCAACTTGAACAAGGACTGAATGCAGCCATGAATGTGCTCTTGCCAGGTGCCCGCCTCGTGGTGATCAGTTTTCACTCGCTGGAGGATCGCATCGTCAAGAGATTCATGGCAAGTCACGCGCATCCCAGGCAGCCGCCGCGCGGCCTGCCGATTCGAAGCGCTGATTTGCCCAAGGCAGGTGCGCGACTTCTTGCACGTGTCATGCCAGGCACGGCTGAAGTGCTGGCAAATCCGCGTGCACGCTCAGCGGTCATGCGCGTCCTCGAGAAACACGCGCCGGGAGCGAAAGCGTGATGCGCTTGAATGCGCTCCTCGTCGTGATCCTCATGGCCAGTGCGCTCTCGCTGGTCTCGTCCCAGTACCAGGCGCGCCGCCTGATTGGCGATCTGGAACTGGCACAAAGTGAACAGCATCGACAGGAAATCCTCTGGAATCAACTGCAACTTGACCAGGCGAGCTTGTCCAAGCATCAGCTGATCGATGTCGCCGCAAGGCGTGACCTGAATATGCAGCCAGCAACGCCAGCCCGCACTCAGTACATCACGCTCTCGCACGATGCCATGCACGCTGCAGCCCTGCTTGAGGGAGGCCCGCAGTGAGGGGCGTCCAGTTCCACGCGAGCCCGGTGCTGGCGATCAAGATGCCGGCATGGCGTTCGCGCTTCATCATCTTCCTGCTCTTCGCGGGATTTCTCGCCCTCGTGGTCAGGGCGCTGTACCTGCAGGGCTTTTCGACCGACTTCTTGCAAACGCAAGGCGAAATGCGCTACGCGCGCACGCTCGAGATGCCGGCCACGCGCGGAAAGATCACCGATCGCAATGGCGTGGTGCTCGCATCCTCAGTGCCTGCACTTTCAGTCTGGGCGATTCCCGAGGATGTCGACGCAAGCCCTGCCGAGCTTTCAACGCTTGCCAAGCTGCTCGATTTGCCGCCTGCCGATCTCAAGAAAAAACTTTCCGATGATGACCGCAAGTTCGTCTACTTAAAGCGCCAGGTCACGCCAGAAACGGCCGATGCCGTCGACAAGCTCAACCTGTCTGGAATTCACGAACGCAAGGAATTCCATCGTCTTTATTCGCAAGGCGAGACGATGGCGCACATCATCGGCTTTACCAATGTCGAGGACATCGGCCAGGAAGGCATCGAACTCGCCTGGGAAAAGGACCTGGCGGGGCAGCCAGGCAGCAGGCGCGTCTTCAAGGACCGCCTGGGCAGGGTTATCGAAGACGTCGCCAGCATCCGCACGCCCCACGATGGCCGCGATCTGACGCTTTCGATCGATAGCCAGATCCAGTATCTGGCCTATAGCGACTTGAAGGCGGCGGTTGAGGCGCACAGGGCCAAGGCCGGCGCCATCATCGTGGTCAATGTCAGGACCGGGGAAATCCTCGCACTTGCCAACCTGCCGACGTACAACCCCAACGACCGATCCGATCTGAGTGGCGCACAGTTGCGAAATCGTGTGCTGACCGACACTTATGAGCCCGGCTCGACCTTAAAACCGTTTACCATCTCGCTCGCGCTCGCCAAGGGCGTCGTAACCCCGCAGACGATCATTGACACGGCACCGGGCCGATTGACCATCGGCACGGCGACCATCAGCGATTCACATGCACATGGCGCGCTCTCGGTAGAAGACATCATCAAAGTTTCAAGCAACATCGGCACGGCGAAAATCGCCCTGCGTCTTCCCTCCGAAGATATGTGGGACATGTTCGAGTCGGTCGGTTTGGGCCAGGCACCGCACATCGGCTTTCCTGGCTCTGCAGCCGGGCGGCTTAGGCCCTACAAGAGTTGGCGACCGATCGAGCAGGCCACCATGGCCTACGGCTACGGCCTTTCGGTCTCGCTCTTGCAGATGGCGCGTGCCTACACCATCTTCGCCCGCAACGGCGACATGATTCCGCTGACACTGTTTAGGACCGAGTCGCCAGCGCAAGGCGTTCAGGTGATTCCGCCTGGCATCGCCGCCGAGATGCGCCATATGCTCGAGGCCGCCGCGGGTCCGGGCGGCACTGCGCCGCGAGCACAGGTGGTCGGCTACCGCGTCGCGGGCAAGACCGGTACGGCGCACAAGCTTGAAAATGGCGTCTACACCGGCGACAAGTATGTTGGCTCTTTCGTCGGTTTCGCGCCGGTATCGGATCCGCGCATCGTCGTTGCTGTCATGATCGATGAGCCAACCGACGGCGTGTACTACGGCGGCGACGTTGCCGGGCCGGTTTTCTCGGCCGTGGTCGGCGGTGCCTTGCGCGCGCTCAACGTCGAGCCGGATTCGCCGATCAAGTCACTCATCATTCCGCCCGATGCTCCCGGGGAGGTGCCGTGATGCACGAGGCGCTTTCCGACATCGTGACGTGGCTGAGGAACCGCGTGCCGCTGTCAGCTGGCATGACGAGTGACTCGAGAAAGGTCGGCCGCGGCGATATTTTCGTGGCCTATCCGGGGCAAACCAGCGATGGTCGTGAATTCATTGCCGCGGCCATCAAGCAGGGTGCGCAAGCCATTCTCTATGACGCGCGCGATGACTTCGCCTATACAGGCGAACGCCCTGCGCTGGCGGTTGCCGATTTGAAGCAGTTGGCAGGCGCCATCGCTGCCCTCTGGTATGGCTCGCCAAGTGCGCAGATGTTCAGCATCGCCGTGACCGGCACGAGTGGCAAATCGACCTGCGCGCTGTGGCTTGCACAGTCGCTTGCTTCCCTGGGTCACAAGCCTGCCCTGGTGGGAACGCTCGGTGCAGGTTTTCTTGATGCGCTTTCAGATACCGGACACACGACCCCTGATCCGGTCGCGCTGCAGGCACTTCTCGCCAGGCTTCGTGACCGTGGCGCTGATGTCTTATCCATCGAGGTCACATCGATTGCCATCACCGAAGGACGCGCCAACGGGCTGACCTTCGATGTCGCACTGTTTACCAATCTGTCACGGGATCATCTTGATTATCACGGCTCGATGGATGCCTACGCCAACGCCAAGGCAACGCTTTTCAAGTGGCCAGGGCTTGGCGCCGGCGTGATCAATATCGACGACGCAGCCGCTGCCAGGATGAAAGGCGCAATGCATGCCGAGGCCTCCTGCCTGACTTTCAGTGCTTCAGGAAACTCGCAGGCCGATATCTTCGCGGCGGCGATCGAATCTCGTGCCAGCGGCATGGATCTGACGATCGATGGCCGCTTTGGCCGACATTCGCTTGCAACGCGCGTGATTGGCCGCTACAACGCCGACAACCTCCTTGGCGTGCTCTGTGTCCTGCTTGCGGCCGGTGTCGAGATCGATGCGGCAATCCAGTCACTTCAGGCCATTACGCCCGCACCGGGTCGTCTTGAGCCTGTCAATTCTGCATCGCCTGACGGCTCAAGCGATGAGCCGCTGGTCCTCGTTGATTATGCGCATAAGCCAGATGCCCTCGAAAAAGTCCTTCTGGCATTAAGGTCGACCGCGGATTCGCGTGGCGGCAAGCTGATTGCGCTTTTCGGCTGCGGTGGCGATCGTGACCGCGGCAAGCGCCCGCTGATGGGCGAGATCGCTGCGCGCCTTGCCGATCGCGTCATCGTCACCAGCGACAATCCACGCAGCGAATCGCCGGAAGCGATCGTCGAGGAAATCGTCGCCGGCGTGACTCGCGAGCCGCGATCGGGTCTTTATCGCATTACCGATCGCAGGGTGGCGATTGCGCGGGCCATTGGCGATGCCGAGCCTTCCGACATCGTCCTGATTGCGGGCAAGGGACACGAGACCTACCAGGAGATCGCCGGCATCAAGTCGGAGTTTTCGGATCGTCTGGTTGCGCGCGAAGCACTGCGCGCACGCACCCAGGTGGCGTCATGCTAAGCCTCGCCGAAATGTGCCAGGCGCTTAGCGCCGTGCGCGCAGTCAAGGGCGAGGCAGCGACGCGCTTTGAAGGCGTTTGCACCGACTCAAGACGGATTGCCGCCGGAGAATTGTTCGTCGCCCTAAAGGGCGACAGCTTCGATGGCCATGCTTTTGTTGCTGAGGCGCAAAGGCGCGGTGCGGCCGGGCTGCTCGTCAGTGAGGAAGTCAAAAGCGACTTGCCAAGCGTCGAAGTCAGCGACACGCGCCAGGCGCTTGGCGAGATCGCGCGTTTTTGGCGCCAGCGCTTTGCCTTGCCCGTGATTGCAGTGGTTGGCAGCAATGGCAAGACGACGACCAAGGAAATGATCGCATCGATCCTGCGTGCCGAACACGGTGACGACCATGTCCTTGCCACTTTGGGCAATCTCAATAATGACATTGGCGTGCCCTTGACGCTTTTGGGTCTGAAGACGAGGCACAAGGCCGCGGTGATCGAGCTTGGCATGAATCATCCGCGCGAGACCGAATGGCTCGCTGCGATCATCGAGCCCACGGTGTGCGTTGTCACCAACGCACAGCGCGAGCATCAGGAGTTCATGGAAAGTGTCGCTGCGGTCGCCAACGAACACGCGCTTGCCGTCGCTGCGCTGCCGCCGCACGGCATTGCGGTGATCCCGGCCGCTGATGCGCATGCGGCGACGTGGCGCAATGCCGCCGCTGCACGGCGCGTCATCGAATATCGCGCCTTGACCACGGCAGATGAGGCACGCGTTGCAGCGGGGCCACCCGAGCAAGAGCTCTTCGCGGTCGGCTACGTCCAGCCCTTTGCAACGGTTGCCCACCTCTCGTTTGGCGAAGACGCCATGACCGTGCGCCTGTCGACTGCAGGCATGCACAACGTGCACAACGCGGCAGCTGCTGCCGCGGCTGCGCTTGCAGCCGGTGCGAGTCCGCTTGCGGTGGTTGCCGGACTCGAGCGTTTTGAGCCAGTCAAGGGCCGCATGCAGGCGAGTCACACGCTTTCTGGAGGACTTCTGATCGACGATACGTGTAACGCCAACCCCGATTCGGTGCTGGCTGCCATCGACGTGCTGGGCGCAAGTCCGAAGCCCCTGCTCCTTGTCCTTGGTGACATGGGAGAAGTGGGCGCGTCGGGGATTGCCTTTCACGAGGAGATCGGCCGGCGCGCCGCCGCAGTTGGCGTCACCCTGATGGCGACCGGGCCGCTGATGCGCCATGCCGTGGCCGCGAGCTCGCTTGCGTCTCATTTCGACGATCAGGCCGCCCTCATTGACGCCGCGCGCAAGTGGATTCTCGAGGGGCCCGCGAGCGCATCGGTGCTCGTCAAGGGATCGCGCTTCATGCGCATGGAACGCGTCGCGGCGGCACTTTCCAAAACGCACACGCCCATTGGCGAAGGAGCGCACTGATGCTGCTTGCGCTGTCGCAATGGCTCGCCCAGGACATCCGTTTTTTTAACGTGTTCAGCTACATCACCTTGCGCGCCGTGCTCGCGACGTTGACTGCGCTGACCATCGGCATGATTGCCGGGCCGGCCGTGATCCGCCGCCTGACTTCGCTCAAGATCGGTCAGGCCGTGCGCAGCGACGGGCCGCAGACGCATTTGATCAAGTCGGGAACGCCTACCATGGGCGGCGCACTGGTGCTGGTCTCGATTGTCGTTGCCACTTTGCTCTGGTCGGACTTGACCAACCGCTTTGTCTGGGTCGTGCTGCTTGTCACCCTGGGCTTTGGCTGGATCGGCTGGGTTGACGACTATCGCAAGGTGGTCTACCAAAACCCGAAGGGCATGTCGTCGCGGGAAAAGTTTGCCTGGCAGTCGCTGATCGGCCTCATCGCTGCGGTCTACCTGACCTTTGCGATCTCGGCGACCTCCAACGCGCAGGCCGTGCACCTTGTATTTGAATGGGTGCAAAGCGGCTTTAATGTCGATCTGCCGCCCAAGGCCGATCTGATCGTGCCATTTTTCAAGAACATCGCCTATCCGCTCGGCTTCCTTGGTTTCATCGTCGTCACCTTCTGCGTCATCGTCGGCACCAGCAACGCGGTGAATTTCACCGATGGCCTTGATGGGCTCGCCATCATGCCAACCGTCATGGTCGGTGCGGCGCTGGGCATTTTCGCCTATGTCGTTGGCCGCGTCGATTACTCCCGCTATCTGCTCTTTCCCTACATTCCGGGCGCTGCGGAGCTGATGGTGTTCTGCGCCGCGCTGGCGGGCGCGGGTCTCGCATTCCTGTGGTTTAACGCCTACCCGGCGCAGGTGTTCATGGGCGACGTCGGCGCTCTTGCGCTCGGTGGCGCGCTGGGCACGGTGGCGGTCATCGTCAGGCAGGAGATCGTCCTTTTCATCATGGGTGGCGTGTTCGTTGCCGAAACCGTCTCGATCATCATTCAGGTCGGCTATTTCAAATACACCAAGCGTCGCACCGGCGTTGGCAAGCGCGTTTTTCTCATGGCGCCCCTGCATCACCATTTCGAAGAGGCCGGCTGGAAGGAAACGCAAGTGGTCGTACGATTTTGGATCATCAGCATGATGCTGGTGCTCATTGGGTTATCTACATTGAAGCTGCGCTAGACGATGGACCTGAAAGACCGACACATCCTGATTCTTGGCTTTGGCGTCACGGGCCTTGCGATTGCTGCTCTTGCGAAGCGGCACGGCGCCAACGTGCTGGTCTGGGATTCGCGCGCAACCGCGCCAGGCGATGGCCCGTCTTTTGCGGCGACAGCGGATGTCATGCGGCTTGCCCCTGACACTGCCGCAAGCGATGCGCGCCTTGCGCTTATCGATCTCGTCGCCGTCAGTCCGGGCTTGGCGCTAGATCATGGTCCGGCAAAACCGTTCATCGCGATGGCGCGCGCGCGAGAGATCCCGATTTGGGGCGAGTTCGAGTTCTTCGCTCAGGAACTCGCAAAGCTCGCCAAGGGCGGCTACAGGCCAAAGGTGCTGGCCATTACGGGCACCAACGGCAAGACCACGGTGACGAGCCTTTGCGGGCACCTTTGCCGTCGTTGCGGCAAGAGCGTCGCCGTGGCCGGCAATATCGGGCCACCGGTTCTCGATGCCTTGCGCCAGGCGCAAGACGCGGGCGCGCTTCCCGACATCTGGGTGCTGGAAATGTCCAGCTTCCAGCTTGAAACCACCCATTCGCTTGCGCTTGACGCCGCGGCATTTCTCAACCTGTCGCAGGACCACCTCGACTGGCACGGCAGCATGGCCGCTTATCGGCGCGCGAAGCTGCGCATTTTTTCCGACGCACGCGTGCGCATCATCAATCGCGATGACAAGTCGGTCGCAACCGGGGAAGCCGAACTTGCGCGCGCGCCCGGCACGCGCGTGGTCTCCTTTGGCCTTGGCGCGCCAGGCAAGCCCGGTGACTTCGGCGTGATTGCCCAGGGCGACATGCGCTGGCTGGCCGTAACCGATGCGAACGAGGAACCCGCTGCGAGCCGTCGCCCCAAAATCGCGGCCGAGGCCGCCCTGCAGGTGACGCGCCTGATGCCCGCTGAGGCCTTGCGCATCCGCGGTGATCACAACATTCTCAACGCGCTCGCCGCCTTGGCGCTGGTGCGCGCCATCGGGCTGCCGTTGGCGCCAGCACTTAGGGCACTTGCCGAGTAGCGCGGTGAGCCGCACCGCGTCGAAGTCATCGGCCGGCTGGGCGGCGTGGACTTCATCGATGACAGCAAAGGCACCAACGTTGGTGCGACGGTGGCAGCCCTCGAAGGTCTCGGTCAGCGCGTTGTGCTCATCGCCGGTGGCCTTGGCAAGGGCCAGGACTTCTCGCCGCTCGCGCGCCCGATCGCACGCCACGCGCGCGCGGTGGTGCTGATTGGCCAGGACCGCCAGCGCCTGCGCGAAGGCATCGCCGTCGCCGCTCTTGATGCGGGCGTCAGCATTGAAGAAGAGGCGAGCCTTGAAAGGGCGGTTGAGCGTGCCTTTGCACTGTCGCGGCCGGGCGATGCCGTACTGCTGTCACCGGCTTGCGCGAGCCTTGACATGTTTCGCGACTATGGCCATCGCGCACAGGTGTTCAAGGCGGCGGTGCGCGAACTGATGATGGAGGCAGGCCAGCCATGCTGAATCTCGCCACCCTGGGCGGATCGCTGCGCGACTCCCTGGTCGGCACGCGCGCTGGCGCGATCAGCGCGGTCAAGCCCACGCGCTCGGCCATGATGACCTGGGATCAGCCGCTTTTCTGGGTCTCGATGACGCTTTTGCTGTTCGGGCTGGTGATGGTCTACTCGGCATCGATCGCCCTGTACGATTCGCCCAAGTACAGCACGCTGCGCCCGACCTACTTCCTCACACGCCAGGCGTGCTTCATTGTCATTGGCCTCATCGTTGGGGCATTGGCGTTTCGCGTGCCGACCAAGGCCTGGCAACGTTGCGCACCGGCGCTCTTCATCCTCGCCATCGTTTTGCTTGTGGCCGTCCTGATTCCAGGCATCGGCAAGGGCGTGAATGGCGCAAGGCGCTGGATTCCGCTTGTCATCGTCAATTTGCAGCCTTCCGAATTGATGAAGCTCTTTGTCGTGCTCTACGCGGCCGACTATACGGTCAGGAAACAGGAGTGGATGCATCGCTTCTCCAAGGGTTTCATGCCCATGGCGGCGGTGATGGTGCTGGTCGGTGCGCTGCTTCAAGTCGAGCCTGATCTTGGCGCCTTCATGGTGATCGTTGCCATCGCGTTCGGACTGCTCTTTCTTGGCGGCGTCAATGCGCGCATGTTCCTTGGCCTCGTGGTCGCGCTGGTCATCAGCTTCTCGCTTCTGATCTGGCTTAACCCCTGGCGGCGCGCGCGCATCTTCGCCTATCTTGACCCATGGGACGAGGACAACGCGCTTGGCAAGGCCTATCAGCTGTCACATTCGCTGATCGCCTTTGGCCGCGGCGAATGGTTTGGCGTTGGTCTGGGCGGCAGCGTCGAGAAGCTGCACTACCTGCCCGAGGCCCATACCGATTTCCTGCTTGCCGTGATTGGCGAGGAATTGGGCTTTGTCGGCGTGATGGTCGTGATCAGCCTGTTTTTCTGGCTCGTCAAGCGCTGCTTTGAGATCGGTCGCCAGGCGATTGCCGTTGAACGCTTCTATGCGGGGCTGATTGCCAAGGGTGTCGGCATCTGGATTGGCACCCAGGCATTCATCAACATGGGGGTCAATCTTGGCCTTCTGCCCACCAAGGGGCTGACGCTGCCGCTCATGAGTTACGGCGGCTCGGGCATTCTCGTGAATTGCATCGCCATTGCCATCGTGCTGCGCGTCGATTATGAAAATCGCCTGATGATGCGCGGGGGACGCCGGTGAGCCGCAGCATCCTCATCATGGCCGGCGGCACCGGCGGGCACATCATGCCAGGACTCGCGCTTGCCGAAGCCATGAAGCGCAAGGGATGGGCCGTGCGCTGGCTGGGCACCGCACAGGGCATGGAAAACCGGCTCGTACCCGATGCCGGCTTCACGCTCGACACGGTGAATTTTTCCGGCATGCGCGGCAAGGGCGTCAAGCACGCGGCCACGGGCTTTTTCCAGCTGTTTCGCGCCGTGACGCGCAGCTTCAGCCTGATTCGCAGCATGCGGCCCAGTGTCGTGCTCGGCATGGGCGGATACGTCACCGTGCCAGGCGGTCTTGCTGCAGCACTCGCGCGCAGGCCGCTCGTGCTGATGAATGCCGATGCCAGGCTTTTGCTGTCGAACCGGATGCTTGCGCCGTTTGCGCGATGCGTCATGTTCGGCCTGCCGCCGGCGCGCAAGCTTGGCAGCGATGAACGCTTCACTGGCGCACCGATCCGCTGCGAAATCGAAGCCATTGCGCCGCCACGTCAGCGCCTGGCTGACCGTGCTGGGCCATTGCAAGTCCTCGTCGTTGGCGGCAGTCTTGGCGCTGCGGTCTTGAACCGGGTGGTTCCCGAAGCGATCGCAGCGCTCCCCGCCGATGCCCGTCCTGGCGTCGTTCATCAGGCCGGCGCTGCGCATCTCGCGCAGCTTGCCGAGCGCTACCGCGCCCTGGGCATCGATGCGGTCACGCTGCCTTTCATCGACGACATCGCAAAAGCCTATGCAAGCGCTGACGTCATCATCTGTCGCGCCGGCGCCATCACGGTCAACGAGCTGACCGCTGCAGGCCTTGCCAGCATTCTGGTGCCGCTGTCGGTATCGACCACCTCGCACCAGATCGACAACGCCCGCTACATGGAAAAGTCCGGGGCTGCGCTTGTCATCGAGCAGGCGCAATTGACGGCAGCGAGCCTGTCGTTGGCGTTGTCAACGCTCACCCGCGAGCGCCTGCTGGCGATGGCGACGGCGGCCTACGCGCTTGGCCGGCGTGCATCGACGGATGCCGTCGTCAACGAGATTTTGCGCAATGCCACGGCCGAGGTCAGCGCATGAAGCACAAGGTCAAGAACATCCATTTTGTGGGCATTGGCGGCGCCGGCATGAGCGGCATCGCCGAAGTCCTGGCCAATCTCGGATTCGCAGTTTCCGGATCGGACCTCGCCTCCAACGCCGCAACCCAGCGGCTCTTCGATCTTGGCGTCAAGGTCATGCTCGGGCATTCGCCCGAGCATCTGGCGGGCGTGGACGCCATCGTCACGTCAAGCGCGGTTCGCCCCGACAACCCGGAAGTCGTTGCCGCCCGTCTGCGGCGCATCCCGATCGTGCCACGGGCGGTGATGCTTGCCGAATTGATGCGGCTAAAGCGCGGCATCGCGATTGCCGGCACGCACGGCAAGACCACGACCACCAGCCTCGTGGCTTCGGTTTTGGCCCAAGGCGGGTTTGATCCGACGTTTGTGATCGGCGGCAAGCTGAATTCTGCAGGTGCCAATGCCAAGCTTGGCCAGGGTGAATTCATCGTCGTCGAAGCCGACGAATCGGATGCGTCGTTCCTGAATCTCATGCCGGTCATGGCGGTGATCACGAACATTGACGCCGACCACATGGAAACCTACGGGCACGACTTTGCGCGGCTGCGCCAGGCTTTCGTCGAATTCACCCAGCGCTTGCCGTTTTACGGCACGGCCGTGGTCTGCCTTGACGATGTCACGGTGCGCGAGATCGTGCCCTTCATCTCCAAGCCGGTCACGACCTACGGCTTTCATGCCGATGCCAACGTGCGCGCCGTCGACGCCCGCGCCGAGGGCGGGCGCATGCGCTTTGAAGTCCTGCGCCAAAACGGCGTGCGCATGGATGCGCTTGACATCACGCTGAACCTGCCTGGCATGCACAACGTCCAGAACGCGCTTGCAGCGATTGCGGTGGCCACCGAGCTTGGCGTGTCTGACGACGCCATCGGCGCTGCCCTTGCACATTTCACGGGCGTTGGCCGGCGTTTCCAGCGCCACGGCGAAATACCGGCGCGCTCTGGCGGCACGTTCACCCTGGTTGACGACTATGGCCACCATCCGGTGGAAATGGCTGCCACGCTTGAGGCCGCGCGCGGCGCTTTTCCCAATCGGCGCATCGTCCTTGCGTTCCAGCCGCACCGCTATACGCGCACGCGCGATCTCTTCGAAGACTTCGTGCGTGTCCTGTCGCAAGCCGATGTGGCGATCCTGGGCGAAGTCTATCCCGCAGGCGAGTTGCCCATCGTGGCCGCCGACGGGCGCGCGCTTGCGCGCGCGATTCGCGTGGCCGGACGCGTCGAGCCGGTGTTTGTCGAAGATATCGATGCCATGCCCAATACCATCCTTGGCCTGGCCTGTGATCAGGACGTCGTGATCACCATGGGCGCAGGCTCGATCGGCGGTGTGTCGGGCAAGCTACTGGAGTTGACGCGATGACTTCCCCCTCGATGCCCTTCAAGAAAGTTGCAGTGATCTTTGGCGGTCTTTCGGCCGAGCGCGAAATCTCGATCATGTCCGGATCGGGCGTGCTCAAGGCGCTGCGCTCAAAGGGCGTTGACGCGTTTGCGTTCGATCCGGCAACGCAGTCACTCGAATCGCTCAGGCACGAGGCTGTCGATGCCGCTTTCATTGCGCTTCATGGGCGCTTTGGCGAGGATGGGGCGATCCAGGGTGCGCTTGAAGTCCTGGGCATTCCCTATACCGGTAGCGGTGTCATGGCCTCGGCGGTGGCCATGGACAAGATCTTCACCAAGCGCGTCTGGCAAAGCCACGGCCTGCCAACGCCGCGCTATGTTGTCCTTGACCGCCATTCGCGCCTGATCGAGGTGCCAGACACGTTGGGACTGCCGCTGATTATCAAGCCGCCGCATGAAGGCTCGACGCTCGGTGTCTCGAAGTGCCGCGGCTATTCCGACGTGCAGGGGGCCTTCGACTTCGCCAGCCAGTTCGACGATACCGTGTTGGCCGAGGAATTCATCGAGGGGCGCGAACTGACCGTGGCCGTGCTTGGCGCGGGAGCGGCGGCACGGGCGTTGCCGCTGATCGAGATCATCGCGCCCGCCGGAAACTACGACTACCAGAACAAGTATTTCACCGACGACACCCAGTACATCGTGCCGGCAAAGGTCGACGAAGCCATGACGGGCGAAGTCCAAGGGCTTGCGCTTGACGCCTTTCATGCGATTGGATGCGAGGGTTGGGCCCGCGTTGACGTCATGCTCAGGCGCTCTGACAACCGGCCCTTCCTGCTCGAGATCAACACCTCGCCTGGCATGACTGGCCATTCGCTCGTGCCGATGGCCGCCAAAGCCCTGGGCCAGAGTTACGAGGATCTGTGTCTTGAAATCCTGGCCGGTGCAAGCCTCAAGATCAAGCGCGTCGCTGGCCCCAATCAGGACCCGGGCAAGCCGGCACCCGCGGGAAGGGATCTCGAATGAGCCTTTCTGGCGCGCGCATCGAGCGGGCCGACGGCGTCATGCTGATGGATGCCGTGAGTGCCCTGTTGACGACGTTAGCGGCATCGATTGCCGTTTTTGCGCTGGCCTCGTGGCTGGTGCACCGACCCTATTTCAAGCTGCAGGCGATACGCGTCACCGCGCAGGGCGGCGTGCCGCTCAAGCACGTCAATGCCGCTTCCATTCGTGCAAGTGCCCTGCCTGGAGTGACCGGCAACTTCTTTACCGCCAGTTTGCCGAAGATACGCGACGCCTTCGAATCGGTGGCGTGGGTGCGGCATGCACGCGTGCGCAGGCAATGGCCCAACACGATTGAGGTTGCAATCGAGGAGCAGCAGGTTGCCGCACTGTGGAACGACGACGCGCTGGTCAATCCCTATGGCGAGGCATTCACCGCGAATATCGCCGAAGCGCTGGCCGATGGCGAATTGCCCCAGTTAAACGGGCCTCCTGGCAGCCAGCGCGAGGTGCTCCAGCATTACGTCGACTTTTCGCACGATTTCGCCAAGCTCGGCCTAAAGCCGCTCGAAGTGACGCTGTCACCGCGTTATTCGTGGAGCGCACGGCTTGATAACGGCACGACAGAAGGGCTGCAGGTCGAATTCGGTCGCGATTCCGATGCGCATGCGCTCAATGAACGCATCGATCGCATGCTTGCGACCTATCCGGTTGTGACAACCAAGTGGCCCCATGTGACGTTGATTGATCTGCGCTATCCGAACGGCTTTGCCTTGCGCGCCGAGAACCTGCGACTTGCGCCCGAGACCAAAGCCGCCGTCAGAGCGGGGCGCCCCGATCACAGCCCGACGCCACCCGCGCCGCGTCGACCAGCGCTTAAGACTTGAGGATTCTGTCATGCCAACCGAGGGTGAATGTTGATGACCAAGGACTACAAGGATCTGATCGTCGGCCTTGACATTGGCACGTCCAAAGTCGTGGCGGTGGTCGCCGAAATGCAGCCCGATGGTCGCTACGACGTCATCGGCATGGGCCAGCACGAGTCGCGCGGCCTGAAAAAAGGCGTGGTGGTCAATATCGAGGCGACCGTCAATTCGATCCAGCGCGCGCTGGAAGAAGCAGAACTGATGGCCGACTGCAAGATCCGCGATGTCTTCACCGGCATCGCCGGCAGTCACATCAAGAGTTTCAATTCGAGCGGCATGGTTGCCATCAAGGACAAGGAAGTCACAGCTACCGATGTCGCGCGCGTGATCGAGACGGCCAAGGCGGTCAGCATCCCGGGCGACCAGCAGATGCTGCACGTCCTGACGCAGGAATTCATCGTCGATGGCCAGGAAGACGTGCGCGAGCCGCTTGGCATGAGCGGCATGCGACTCGAAGTCAAGGTGCATATCGTCACCGGCGCTGTCAGCGCCGCGCAAAACATCGTCAAATGCGTCCGCCGCTGCGGGCTCGAGGTCCAGGACCTGATCCTGCAGCCGCTGGCGTCAAGCCTCGCTGTCTTGACCGAAGACGAAAAGGAATTGGGCGTCGTGCTCGTCGATATTGGCGGCGGCACCACCGACATTGCCATCTTTACCGGCGGCGCCATTCGCCATACCGCAGTGATTCCGATCGCCGGCGACCAGATCACCAACGACATCGCCATGGCGCTGCGCACGCCAACCGCGGATGCCGAAGACATCAAGCTGACCTTTGGCATGGCCAAGCAGGTGCTGGCCAATCCCGATGACATGATCGAGGTCCCGGGCATCGGCGATCGCGGCCCGCGCAGTCTGTCGCGCCAGGCCTTGGCCGCGGTCATCGAGCCGCGCGTGGAGGAACTCTTCGCCCTCGTGCAGCAGGTCGTGCGCGAGTCGGGCTATGAAGAGCTGCTCTCCTCTGGCGTCGTGCTCACCGGCGGCACGGCCCTGATGCAGGGCATGGTCGAGCTTGGCGAGGACATTTTTCTCAAGCCGGCACGCATTGGCGTGCCGGATTATCGCGGCAGCCTGTCTGACGTCGTGCGCAGTCCGCGCTTTGCCACGGCCATGGGGCTTCTCGAGGAGGCCCGCGTGCAGCGCCAGCGCGGCCGCCGCGTGGCGCAGCAGCGCGGCGGCATTCGCGATGTCCTGCTGCGCATGAAGGAGTGGTTTGCAAGCAGTTTTTGAAGGTGTTCTTGGCAGTGTCATTGGAGGTGTTTTTTATGTCGTTGATCTTGCGATTCGGAATTGCCTGGAACGGGTCTCCCGAGCCTCAATCCTGAATCCTTGATCCCAACTTTAGGAGTCGCTATGACGTTCGAAATGCTCGAAACCGAAACCCAAGGCGCGGTGATCAAGGTCATCGGTGTTGGGGGAGCTGGCGGCAATGCCGTCCAGCATATGATCAACCGCGGCGTCCAGGGAGTGGAATTCCTTTGCGCCAATACCGATGCCCAGGCGCTCGCGCGCTCGGGATGCGCGAACGCCATCCAGCTTGGCAAGACCGGCCTTGGTGCCGGGGCGAAGCCGGCGGCAGGGCGGGCGGCTGCAGAAGAGGCGCGCGAGCGCATTGCAGAAGCCCTGCGCGACGCCCACATGGTGTTCATTACCGCCGGCATGGGCGGTGGCACCGGCACCGGCGCCGCACCGGTGGTTGCCGAAGTGGCCAAGGAACTTGGCATTCTCACGGTCGGCGTGGTGTCAAAGCCCTTCGGCTTTGAGGGCAGCAAGAAGATGCGCGTTGCAGAGGAGGGCGTCGAAGCCTTGTCGGCGCATGTCGATTCACTGATCGTCGTTCTCAACGAGAAGCTCGAGGACGTCATGGGTGAAGACGCCGAGATGGATGCCTGCTTCAAGTGCGCCGACGATGTCTTGCATAACGCTGTCGCCGGCATTGCCGAGATCATCAAGGTCGAAGGTCTCATCAATGTCGACTTCGAAGACGTCAAGACGGTGATGTCCGAGCAGGGCAAGGCGATGATGGGCACCGCTGCAGCCTCTGGCGTCGACCGCGCGCGCATCGCGGCCGAGCAAGCCGTCACTTCGCCCCTGCTCGAAGGTGTCGACCTTTCGGGAGCGCGCGGCGTGCTCGTCAACATCACGGCAAGTCGTTCGCTCAAGTTGCGC
>Ga0116229_10006800_pt1 | contig 18326 bp, 9 predicted proteins | sample S1TSphgellanicum_3_FD_87313 | JGI IMG/M metagenome (GOLD analysis project Ga0116229, IMG submission 87313) | Host-associated microbial communities from peat moss isolated from Minnesota, USA - S1T2_Fc - Sphagnum magellanicum MG | ecosystem: Host-associated > Plants > Peat moss > Unclassified... | reverse complement strand
TGATTAAAACATTTGCAGGTTGGATTATTATCTCTGGCAACTAATATAGAGGTTGTCAATTATAAAGGATATTAGGTCATCTTGATCAACACCAGATTTTAAATGATCTAAATGGCAACCTAGCAAAATATCAAAGTTGAAAGTTTGCCGGGTTATAGAATTCAATTGTTGCAATTTGAATTGTTATTACTTGTGGCACCTTGCCAGCTTCAACACACGTTTGTTGAATAATTAAATTAATTGTGAACTTTTCATTTCAACAATTAAAATTTTCTCAAAGATTCAATCTTTTCCTTCACATAATGTTGTTATTTGAAAGAAAAAAAATTGAGAATTTCAACATTTCTGAAAATAGTGTAATTAGTGTCAAAGTCTCTGAGGTAGTAAGGGTATTAACTATGTTATTATCAAGTAATTTGTGACCTTGTTAGTGCATTCCTTTTGACAGTTCTCAATGGCATCCAATGTGTTCACATGTTTCATGCCAACATTTGTGTGCACATAAATTGATGATGACATTCAAAATAATGTGTCCTTCTCAATACTCCGAATGGCTCTGAAAAGTATTGATTAGATGACCCAAAATCATTGGAACCAAATCATGGGACTCACCCAAAATACACTAATTCTGTAAGTGATGTGAGACAAAATAAATGTCCACCAAACAAGCACATCCATGGACATTTATTTGGAAAATATTTATTCGTGAATATTCAAAAAAATTGAATTACAAAGATGTCACATCCAATGTGGGGTGGGTTTTTAGTTTTTGTAATAACCATTGGTTCCATGTATTTGAAAAAATCAAATAATTGTTGGATTTAAATTAAAAATTTCAAAATCAAATAGTTATTGGGTCCATGTATGTGAAAAAAAATTCAAAATCGCAAAACCACCAAGTTGCATAAAATCCAACAAATATTTGACAACTTTTAGGTGATTCTTTGATTTATTTCCAAAAAAATAAAAACTATGATTTCATATAATAAATAATTGGAATTTCTTTTATAACTGTAATTATATGTAAAAATTAAATATTTGATTTTTATAACCATAGTTATTAAGTTTGATTCAAGGGGTGTTAAGTGTAGTTTCTAATATTCACCCCATTGTGGTCATGGCCCTAGCCTTGGGCTTGCAACCAAGGGGAATGGGTTGGAAAGTGCCCTGCCCAAGGCATAAACAAGATCAATCCCAAATACACTTCCTTGATGAAATGGAAATTTAGGGCATGCAAAAAAGAGTCTCGATATTCCCAAGTGCATTCTCACTTTGGGACTTTAAAATCCCAAATGATCTCACATTTTCAACGTTCAAGGTTTGGTTTTTCAATTTAGACAAGGTTTGAAACTTTTTTTAATCATAGGAAAGGACTTTGAAGTGTAATACAACAAAATGGGGTCACATGAACCCAATACAAATATTATGATTACCATAGTACCTTTACCATTTTGAAATACTTAGGGCAAATTTTTCTTTTTCATTTTCTCATTTCACTCCTCCAATCACAAATTTTTTTAAATTTTGATTTTTAAAAAATGAAAAAATTAATATTTCAACATATTATAATACCTATAATAATAGATAAACTAGACTCAAATAGCCAATTGTGATCATTTAGGGCACTTACTCGGTACTTTTTATTACTGCAATTTAATTGGCTTCTTAGGTTTTTTCCCTTCTTTCCACACTCTTTTTTCCTTGGCAAATCTTATGCTTTTTCAATTTAAATTAGTTTCAACATTGTGCAACATGGCTAAGAATGAAAGACAAAGGTGCATTATTAGTTTGTTTCAAACAATTTCAAATGAGGAGAGGATGCAAATTGTGGAGAAGGAGCTTGCATAGGTGAGAGAAAGCAACAAGGATGCAACATCATGCAATAGGGAAAAAGGGAAATGCCTGGTTGGCAAGCCTAAAATCCAACATAGTGCGAAGATGTTGAATGAACATAAGATCAAAAAAGAGGATAATGAGAGCAGTAGACCTTCAAAACGTAGAAAGAAACAAGGGGCGCATCAAAATTAATTTTAGCCACATCTTTGGCCCCAAATATTAGTTGTAATGAAGAAGTATGGAAATAATAAGATTGTTCTAACATTTTTGTAGAATGCTTACAAATCACTAAGAGTGCCTCGTCCTTATGCAAAGCTAACCAAAAATACAATGTGGGAATGGTTCACAAAAGAAGGTGAATTGAAAGAAAACTACATGGAAGCTGCCCAACGCGAAACAGAAGTGAAAGATTCAAAACAAAATTTGCTAAAGCTTGAGGAGTATCTTGAACTACATGATGAGATGGTTTGTGTGCTATAGAAAATGAAGAAACCTAATCAACCACTATTAACAAGGATTGTGCAACCCATTCTCAAAGGTTTCATACAATTTCTTATTCTTCAACTTATTAAACTTGGATATGGAGGGTTCAATGTCACAAGAAAATTTTCAAGACAATTCATGATGCAATACACATGTGTTAGACTTATCGAGTGGCAACCATTGCTACAAGCAAATTCCCACTAAATTAGGTTACTCAAGGCTTAACCATGGCTTATAGAAATGTTTATTTCCTAAAAGCATACTCCATTCCACTTGCACTTGTTGTGAACAATGATAAAAGTAAAGTCCATTTAGTTCCTACCAATGGTGAAAAAACTTGGGAGCCAAAAGGAACCAAACATGTGCAAGTGTTAGGTTTAGAAAACAAGAGACGAGTGACAATGGTTGTCTCATCTAGCGATGTTGGAGACATGTTTACAAGTTCTACCTTTAGGACACTACCACCAAATAACAATGGTAAAACAAGTTGCATCAATAATGATTGAGATTTTACTTTTAATGAGAATCATCAGTCATCTTTAGAAATAACCAAATAGTTTATGATAAAAATCTTCATTCCCTACCTACAATCCCAAATCCAATTTTTGGGTTAGAGAAGGAATAAAAAATGATATGGATTATAGATTGCTAGAGTGTTCATATTAGTGAGGAGTTCTGCAATTGGATTAAAAAAAAAACAGTACAAAAATCTTGTTGATTTTTGTTCCTATTAATTACATAAGCAAACTTCAACCAACAAATGCGATCTTACAAAACTATTGAAGCATGCATTCAAGGTTCATTTTAATTCATGGACTTCTCAAACCATCAAAGACCAAATGGATGATGGGCAAAAGCCAAAGGTAGACTTCAAGATGAACAATCTAAAGCCTAGGATTTACATTTTTTAATTACATTCAACATGCACATTTTACCTACATTTTAGCTTACAACAATGGAAGCCAACATTACAATATCCCTCTTCAAGGAACCAACAAATGTGCAAGTTATTGAAAATATCGATATTAACATTGATCTAATAATGTTAATGTCAACAATTATTAAGAATTACCTCTAGCCCACCACCAACCACATGTGCAAAACCATCAAGAACAAGACAAAGGATGCGTGCACAAGCTAGGAAAAAAAAAATCCTATTGTTAAAGTGATGAAAAGCATTGTTTTGTTATTGCAAGCTTATGTAATTATTGTTGTTGGTTAAGAAGAAGCTTGTGCAATTGTTGTTGTTAGTCCATAAGAAGCTACTACTACAAAGTCAATGCCAACTACATGGAAGAATAACACTTTCACACTACTACCAACTTGTGCAATTGTTGTTATTGCATTGTCACCAGTAAATTGTGCAACTACTATAATTGCATCATCACTTTTAATGTAATTTAATAAAAAAATGGTGCTCACTAATTTTTTTAGAATTTAATATTTACCATTTTATAATGTTCCAAACATTATAATAAGAAGGTATGATCAAGAATGATAGGAGAGTGAATAAGAATAAAACAAGCAATAAGGCCTGCTTGAAAGATCCATTTCTTTGGAAAATAAGCCATGATGTTGGCCCCTTCAATTGAAAAGACTAATTGAACTATTTAGCAAACATAATAAAAGATTACAAAAATTTCATTGCATAACATGTTGAGTGGGAATTGAAGGTCAAAGTGAGAGATCATTCATGAAAAAAACATAGAGAAAAAACATAAAAGAAGAATTGATGGCTTGATCATCAGGTGGTGATTTGACCTCATTATTACAACTTGATTATGAAGTTGTAACTATTAATGACACATATGAACTTTCTAGTGTAGAATGTCACAAAGTGCAAAGTGAATTCATTTTTATCCTTGTTCACCATTCATCTCTTTCCAAGTTGTAAGCTTATTTGCAATCACAAGAATTGATCGATGTTATATTTGATGGCAACAAACACATCCAATGTTGGATCAATATTAGTGTTGCTATAATACCAAACATGCACATGTCATGCCCTATTATTTAACAAAAGAACCAAGTTTAATAATCCATGTTCAATGCATGCAAAAATTGTTAAGCATTGTTCTATCGCAAGTTGCAAAAACAGATCTAGTGGTTTAAGAATGGTTAGGGATGTAGTTGCCACTCTACAACAAGGTTTTTATTTTTGGCAATAAAATATGAAAAAGTTGGAAGTTTTTTAAATCTTACTACGATTTCCATTAAAAAAAACCAAAAAATGCATTAAACTCACCATTTTGGCAACCTAAAAAAGCTGAAAAACAAAAACCTTGTATTACAAACGTGGCATCAAGATAGTTTCCCGCTCTTGTCATTTCTTTGCCTTAAAGAACATCCATGCTCAATGCACACGGAGATCATTAAGGACGAAGATCATTAAGGACTGCTTCCTTGCAAGCTACAAAGGAGGATCTAGTGGTTTATAGATGGTCAAAGATGCGAAAAAAACAATGTGGCAACAACTATTAATCCCATGATGTTCTTTCTCACGAGTTCATGGAAACACTCAAGTCCGATGTGCAACACTAGCAACGATAGCAGGTGAAAAGATGCAGTAGTCATGGTAGCATGCTAAAGTATACCAAAAAAATAATCTTCTTAGGTTAAAAAACACAAATTAATGACAAGTAGATTAGAAAGTAAGTGATGCCTAAAAAAATTATCCTTTTGAATTACATGAAAGCATCAAATGTGATATGTTAAAGTTTTTGAAAGTTTCAAAAGTTGTATCAACCTTTTTAAAAACCTACTTTCAATCTACTTTGCAAAATTTACCAATTTGTCCTATTGTGAAAAGGTAGATTCAAAGTAGATCAAAAAAATTTAATTTGAAAATTTCACTCAAATGTTGCATTTTGAAAGGGTTTGGGGCATGATTTAATGAATCAAGCACATGAAATGCACTTTAGTATCATATCAAAAAACATGTTTTGGATGCCAAATTTGAGTTTATGGAAAACTTATTTTTGAGGGGCTTCACATTCTTATAATGCAAAAATTCAAATTCCAAAAAATGTGTATCAAGGTGCATAATGGCTCAAATATTAATGAACACATCATTTGAATTGTTTGATTTGGAAAATGTGCAATATTAGTCAAAGTAATAAACTTTCAATAAATTAATTAATTATGAGAGTAATAATATATGTTAAGAATGATCATATATGGTTTATTTAATATGATAAGTACACCCCAAAATTCATGGCATCACTAAAATTCAGGTTTTGCTAATTTGTTTTAAATTAAAGTTGAAATGGTAAATGTATTACGATATTTGAAAAAGAAAGACTCAAATTGCCAAAGTGATTCTTAATCCCTTAAATTGCCATTTAAGGACTGAAATCATCTTTAATTTAGGAACATGATATATCATTGAAAATGTTGTTTAAAGAGCTACAAATTTTCCTTTGGGTGAAATCACCTTAAGGTGTACCACAAATGACTACCGTACCGCCGCGCTCGTTTCACACCACCCGGTGCGAAATATTTAATTTTGGACGATTTTCATTTTCGCATTGACCCACAAATAATTAATTACAATGGTTTGTCATTTCACACTTCAATGGGTCTGCTGGAATTGGGGCGGGCTCGTTTTGCCTTTTCGCATTTACACTTTAGAATTAATTAATTTTGTTTGTTTCACATTTCGCACTTCCCCCCTTAGAATTTTTTTTTTTTTCACAGTACCCCTAAAATAATTAATATTGGTGTGAAACGAACGTGACGGTACGGTATTACAAAGTCCCTTTTGAGAATTTTTCTAATGTACTTTTAAAATTAAAAAATTAAAATCCCTAAAATGGTATCAAAGTTGACATATTTTTCCATGTTCAATTTAATAGTGCCTTACCTTTAACCTTTTTAACACTTATATTAAGTATTGGTCATGAAAAAATCTCTTTGGATATGTGATGAACTTTGAAAAAAATTATACTAACTTCACACATTAAGTTATTATAAAGTCCATCACATCTTTCAATTTTTCTGATTTTTTTTAATTTTATGTGTCATTGCCCTTGAAAGTATGATGTCTCAAAATTGTGAAAAAAAACTTCAATTCCATTATAAGTAATGAATGCATAACACTTTTTTTTCTTAGATTGCAAAATCCATCTTTCATTGAGTAATAATGTTTTTGGTGTAATTATTTCCAAGTTAGAAGGAGAAAAAAATTTCATTTGTTTGAATCTGTTTTGGTTAACTTCTCAACTTGCTTATGGGTTAAATATACAATAGTGTGTCCAACCCAAAAAAAATTACCTTTGTGACATCCAAAAAGGTTCATTATAATCCACTTTTACCCCTTTGAAAACTTTTGGATGTGAAATGAAAATGATCCCCCAAAATTGTGGGATTTATAATTTGATAGTTCTAAGAAAATTGTCACTTTGGGAATTTTAGAAAAAACCATTTTGATGTAGCCTCACATAAGGAGTTATAACTTGTATCCTATAGGGACAATATGATCCTAAGTTCATCTTGAAGAGTTTGTCCTAGTCTCATCTCAAACCTCCCACACCTTTTTTCTTGTTGGGAGCTATAAAACACACCATGAACTTACATTCCTCTCCAAAAGCAAAACTTGAGTAGGGTTTAGGATCTTCTTACCAAAACTTAACATTACAAGAATACAACATTATTCATGTACTACACAATCTCAATGACCAAGCTTTTTTACCAAATCCAATTCCTTGGATAGAAGTTCATTAAAGTAAGTTATTTTAATCATTCCATTCATGTAGATACATTCATATTTTGACATCAACTACATAGGATTAGTTTTACTTTAATTATTATATTATATAATTTTAATCTTATTTATTTATTAATAAATTTAGCCACCTACATTACCTAATAATTAATGCACAAAATAAAATAAAGTAATTTACCTACCTACCTAGTTCGTAGGTAGCCAATGTTGTATGTGTGAAGATTTGAACTCCTTACCTCCATTTTCAGGATTCAAGTCTTTACCATTGAACTACCACTTCAAAAGTTAATTGCTTTGGTCATTATATTGTAATAAATTTGATTGAATTTTTTGTTTTGATGTATATATTATAATATTCATCAATGAACATCAATATTTTTATATTATTTAACTAAGTAGGAGGTTATAACATGCAACAAGTATCTACCTACATGTACCTATGCCTAGTAGGCTATTACATGTTATTAATTCAATTAAAAAATAATTAACAATGATTGATTAATTATTATTGACTATAAATAAGTAAATAATATCAATGATTAATAATTGATTATTTCCTAAAAATTACTAAAAATTAATAAATAATTAATGATTATTTACTATTAATTATTCAATATAAATGGCTGATTATTGAATATTTCATATGAAATATTCAATATTAAAAATTAAATAATAATAATTTCGTATTAATGAATGGTTTTTTAATTTTTAATTATTGGTTATCGATCATTTCATCAATATTTATTGATTATTGATTATATAATACTATTACTGATTATTGATTATCAATTAATATATAACAAATCACTATTAACTAATTTTTATAAAAAAAATTACTTATCAAAAATTATTTATAATTAATTATTTAAAAAATTAATTAATATACAATATTAGCCAATGAATTTGATAAATTTGATCATTCAATAATAATAATTAATCAATTAACAATTTGACAAATAAATTACAAATTGGTTATTAATTAACATTTATTTGGTGGCTAATTAATTATATAAAATATTAATCATAAATTATTGACTATTAATTATCAATTACTATATATAAAATAATTAATCTACTAAGTTTAAGTTCTTACATGTGCTTAAAGGTAGCATGTAGGTAGCCTATTAAACTTTATAAATACCTATTAGGTGTAATATGACTAACCTAGGGCCTATAAGTTATGAACTTAGGTTTGGCATGTACCTTAAACAAAATAAACTTATAGGTTAAGTAGCCAAATTAGTATGGTTGATTTGATTAAGTGTCAAATCAAAATGGCCAATTTGATTAATTATAAATGACAATGGTCATTGAATATGGTCAATTTGATTAAGCCTTGGTCATCTTGATGGACCTTTGGCCTTTTTGATAAGATGTTTGATTTGTTGCATGGTCAAAAAAATCACTTTAGTCAAATGTTTTAATCAAAAGTGATTTTTTTTTTCCATGTCCTAGGCATTTTGTCAAAACAACCATCCCCTTTGGTCAATGTGGACATTTTAATTAAGTTGGACCTTTTGAAAAAGCATGTTTTCTTGTAGTGATGAACATAATTTAATTAGGTGTTAATTGTGGATGTTTATATTGGCATTGACAAAGGATCCCAAGATGAAAGTCACTTATTTTTGTTACCCAATGAATAGAAACGATTCAACAAGGTAGTGATTATTTAATGAATGGCAAGGATGTAACAAAACATTTGATTAGTTGGATAGAATTAAGATTATTGATCATTTTGATTTTGAATTATTTTTGGAAGGAAAATAACTTAGGATGTAGTTTTAAAATTGAAAGGAGTTAAGGTGATTATTTTTTTGAAGGCACATAGTTAGATTTAAAAGGCTGTTGGAATAAGAGCAAGGACATAACATGAAGCTCAGAATTCTGTTGGTATTGAAAACCATAATTTTTTAATGTTTTTAATTCTGATTTCTACTTTTAAAACTACATATTTTTAATATGTTCAATTATGAATAAAACTTGAATAATGTGAATTTGATAAAGAAACATTGATTTTACTTTGTAATTGTTGTGTTTTAATTTTTTGATATCTAACTATATTCTAACCATAGATTTTATTTTCAAAGTTGAATTAGAACTTGAGGAAAATGAACAGTAGTAATGAGAAAACTATGTAAAAATAGTTTACTAAAATTATTTTGAGCAACTAAACCTACAAATTTTAAATGTTGAAATGAAGGATTGAATTTGAGTTTGTATCGTTTTAAGTAGGCATAGAACAATTTTAAGGTGGAATCTATGCCTACCATTTGGCAACCATCTCGAGGACATTTTTTTTTTAATGAAGCAAAAATCAACAACAATATTGTGAACAATTTTTGATTTATTGAAAGCATTGCTTTTTGTAGATCTCAAATTTCAAAAAAAGATATAATGTTTAATGAAGATTTTGATTTTTTTTTTTTTGGGAAACAAAAGACGGAGGAGGTATAAGTGATAAAGGCAATAAGAATTCAAATAAAAAATATACCAAGAAATGAAGGAAATCTAAGATCTATAAAACAATATGAATCGGATGGTGATTCGAAGTTTGTAGAGCTAGATGGATCAAGAAGCTAGGCAGAAAAACATGAATTCCAATCTTGAAAAAAATTAAGATGTGAATTAGGAAGTGTATGAAACACTGAACAAGGGTACAATTTTGGAACCTAGAAGTTTGCATACAAAAGAACAACCTATAGGACATTAGGTATCTTAAATGGGAGTTGGAGAAAGAAAAGAAGTATGGACATGGGGTCCATAGAAACATCATGGTTACAAAAGGTGATTTCTAGTGAGGGGGATTAGGTCTAAAGTATACCCAAGAGAAAGGGGTATCCATGTTTTTCAAGCACCATCTATTGTGTAAGAACATTGACAAGAGAGAAATCCAAGGGACAAAGTTGTTATTGGCGGACCTTGGAAGTTTTTTAAGTCCAAAATCTGTGCATAGTCAATAAAGTGATTATAATAGATGCAAAAATGTACCATTTTTGTACTAGTTAGCATCGTTAGAATATTATTATGAACCAATAGAAGACTAGGACGTGGATAATAACTACGATCCCAACATTCCCAAGTGGGTGGATGTAAATTACCCAAAAAAATTTATGTATGATGATGCACAAGTGAATGTTCGAAAGGAGGCATTACCAATTTAGACCGACCATAGAAACAAAGGCATTGGAAGAAAAAGAAAGAATCCAAAACTTAATAGTTACGCTTATGAGGATTTTGCCATGTTGGCTCAAATTCTTTCCAGAATTTGTGTTTTATGTAGAGTTAGAGGACATGTTATCGCATATGTCCATAGATTGATAATGAAATGAAGGATGGATTTGTTAGACATGTGGGACAATAGATGTTAGACAGAGATTCTATAGAACAACCATAAATGAAAAAACAAGTCCAAAACAATTTAGAAAATAGGATGCAGGAAATCGATCTAGGCAAAAAATAGTTTATATAAATCAAACTAAGAATTCGTAATTCTCCCAAGGTGAATAAAGCAAAACCATTTCTTGTAAAACTAGATTTTATACCATAGAAAATATAGATGAATGTTGTATAGTTGGAGGCTAGGTTGCTCTACTAGAATTAGATTGGTTTTTCAAACAATCCAAATTGACTGATTGGTTTTTTTTTATTAGTGAACATGTACATTTTGATTAGAAGCTAGGTGTTTGAATGACACATGTATTTTTTGACCAATCAACATGGTTGAAATGACTTATTTTATTATTTGTTAATTGGATGTCATTTGGTCAAAATGAAAAAAAAATTAACAACCTTGGTCAAAATGGCCAATGGCACTTAATCAAATGGAATATCTAATCAAATTGGAAAGAAACATATGACACCTTTAATCAAAATGGCCAATGGAATTTTAGTCAAGTAGGACATTTAGTCTAGATTATCAATGCTATTACTACATACTAACCTACCTACCCACCCACCTACCTATTACAACCTACCTACCTATCTACCCATCCACCCACCCACCTATGTACTTCATAGTCTTATAGTGATGTCTTGAAATAAACATTTGAAATAAAAAGTTTGACAAAAATTGAACTCCTTTTGATGGTGTGGCCATTGGTTAAGGACTTGATTTACCATTGGGGAGGTCAAAGGTTCAATTCCCAATAGTTGTAACCTATGTACATGCTCAAGGGGCTAAGGTAGGTAAGTTAGGCTAAGTTAAATAGGCTATAATAAATTAGGTTTAATAGGTAAAATAATGTAAGCTACCGCATAACTACCTACATTTTGTAACCTACCTACCTACTTGCCTATAAAAAATAATTTTGATAATATATATTTTTAATTATTTAAATAATTTGACCAAACAAATGGTCCACTATTCACTAGTCAAAATGATTAGTTAAATGGTTTTTATTTTCCTAATAAAAAAGAACACCCTAATCACATTGGACATGCTAAAATTGACTTGTCCAAAATGACACAAGATCTTTTTGGCCCCTATCAAAATTTGGTTTTTTTTTTTAATCAAAATTTTGAAAAACCAAGAATTCTAGTACCGTTGTCTAAAAACTTAACACCATCATCAAGATTGCATAGAATGATGATTGGGATACCTCATATATCAATAATTGTTTCACAAAAACAACATATTTGATTTGTGATGCCAAATATAATTACTATAGTATGTAAGTTTGGACAAGAGTTTGAACCATCAAAAAGAACACAAGAAGAAATCTTAAGTTTTCCCACCACCACCCACTACAACTACTTGTCCAATTTGACCACTATTTGACTTATTATCATTGTGCATAATTAGCAAGTGAAATTGTTTACTAGTTATTTGTGCATAATTTCCATAATGAAAATAATGATTGCCTTGTTCACTAGTATTGGATTTTTTTTTCCATGTTAAATTTTATAATAATGGGGAAAAAATTGGAATGGAAAATATTTCAACTGTATTGGAAAGTGGTAATATTGTTTAGTCGTTCTTTTAATAACTTTCAACTATTAACATCTAGCATAAATTGAATCAAGGATTGATAACAAGTGAAAAATGTTATTCATAAGTTGCACCTTGCACTTACATACGAATTCACTTTATTTTATTTTAAAATAATTTCAAATTATTAATGTGAAAATTAAAGTAGCATTTAACTTTATTTACACATTGCACTATAATGGTTAATGATTTTTTTGAATCTTTTCAACTATCAACATGGTACATGAATTGAATTGTACACTCGTATCATGTTGAAATCATTGTTCATAGGTTGCATTTACACTTATCATAATTTAATAAAACATATGCAATAATTATAAAGACCTCACATCTTTTGAACTATCAACATTTGCACATGAGTTGAATCATTCATTTTGAATGTGTTATATCAATTACTATCTAAGATACATTTTATACTCATCATAATTTTTTAAAATGAATGTATAAAAACTTGTTATGTTTCACATTAATATTTAAATTAAAAATTAAGTCAAAATGTTCATATCTACAAAGTCTAGGGTCCATATAGACCTTTATATTAAAAAATTTAATGTTCAAACTTGTACATTTACATAAATTTAAAATTATGTATTTCCTTTAGTTATGTTGATTGGGTATATAGGCTTGCACTTGGTATCAACCAATGTTTAATTAATACGAGGTAACAAGAGCCTGACCGTTATGTATTAGAGAATGGGCAAGCTCCTAACAACCATTGTGTCAAGTAAGCTTGCAAGTGAGCCCTATACTTGCTTACACAAGGCTTACATGCAAGCTTACCTAACACAATGGTCAAGAGCACGCCTATTCTCGTAGTTTAAGGATTTTGCATCAAGTTTTTGAAAAAATGCAATTACATTCTTTTTCATCATTGGACAAGATTTTTATTACAAATGTTCAAGATGCCACAATAACAAAAACTCAAAAAAAATCCTTAAATTAGTTTTGCATTTTATTTCTTGATGTTAAATCTTAGTTAAATTGTTTTTAAAAAATGTTCTTTGGGCATATTATTATTATTACTGTTCCATGATTTGACATTTGTTTTTAGGCTTGTTTTGTTACAAGTTTATGTCTAAATATTTAAAATTGATAAAATAATGACTTTCTGTTTTTTGTTTTCTATCATAAAAGTTATAATGTTCTCGGATTGATAACCTACTTGGATGATAACCGAGTCAGTCAGGTGGGATATTAGATTTTGAAAATTCAATATGAGGCGATTAGGTTATTAACCGATCACCCAAAATAGAATCCATAACCGGCTACGCTAGGAGGTTCTTTATAACCGACCTGGGAACTGGGGGATCAAAACTCAATAACCGGCCAACACTGGACCAAACCAGGATTTTTAGAAAACTTGGGTCCAGTTGTGGTTCCAACACCGGTTGGAATACCAAACTAGTACTTGGGTGTCCGGTTCTGGTATCCGTGCCGTTGAAACTGGAACCGGATTCAGTTCCCTCCCCCCTCCCCCACAATTCTTGTAGCACGGTATAACCGAACCGCGGAGGTTCCGGTTGCAACCAGGCTCCCGAATGAGGAACCCGGTTCCACTTGTAACCAGACGTGGAACCGCCGGCCATTAGGTACTCACCAAGGCGGTTACTTACTTGCACAACAACATTGCTGTGAAGGAAGGAAGAAGGTAAAACCCTAAACCCTAACACCCTAAAACTCTGTATGGAGGACAGAAGACAGAGATGGAGCTCATTTTCCTTTTATGGTCTGAAACTCTTGACTTGATTGATGATGGTGGTGTGTACCTAGTGTGCTCCTAAATGCTCATTTTAGCAAGTAAAAGCCAACAAAAAAACAAAGGGAAAAAAAAAGTTGATAATTTTAGCAAGCCAGAACACAAAAAGTTTAGAGCCATTTTTGGCTGATGCCGCTATTCTTGGTCCAGTCCTACTAACTTAGCTTAGCTGTGCACATGAGCACAATCCCAGCGACTGCTTGTGTGTTTTGACTATTTTTGGTGTGCAAAAAATGGCTGTCAACAGCTGCCTGGCCGCAGCGTCATTCAAAAAACCACAGGGCCCAGGCTCTCGACGCGCTCTCTACTGTGTGTGTGTGTGTCTCTCCGTCTCGCCTGATCGGGATAGTGAGCGAGCGAGCTTGCTCCGCAAGGTGCTTGGAATGCTGAAGGCTCGACAGTGGAGGGAGCAGCCGCAGCAGCAGCAGCAGCAGCAGCAGCAAGCAGAAAAGAAAATAAAAAGAAAATAAAAAGAAAAAAAATGAAAAAAAATCAAGACTGAAATGCTTTACCCCAGAGCCAAGAAACGGGACCTGAGAGAAGTCCAGAGTTAGTGCAGTAATTGGAGATCAAGCGAAGTGCAGCTGAAGCAGTGTCATCAGAGATCATGGCAGTGGTGGTAGCAGGTGTCTTGCTGAGTTTTCTTTTTTGGGGTGTTGCTGCCATTTTGGTTTGGAGTATACATTCTGCTGTAGCGGTGGTGGTGGCGCCTTCGCCTTTGAGTTCTTCTCCCACTCTTCTTCCCTCTGGTACTGTAAACCCTCCTGGGTTTTCTTCCCCTGTACAAGCGCCCTCTTCTTCTTCTTCTACTTTTGCACCCACCATTGCACCAGCGCTTTCCCCGTTTCTTTTACCAGGGTCTGCACCTGCTCCGGCTCCTTCTGTGCTGCTGTTCCCTCCTTGCAAGGGAGTGGATCTCTTGTACCAAGTTTCCAGCGTTCAGAAGATCTTTCCTTATTTGAATGGCACCCCACAGCTGCAGCCGTATGCTTTCGCCGCCACTGCAACCATCACCAACATGGGTTTCTCAGAAGTCCAGAACTGGGCAATGGGTATCCATTTCCAACACAATGAGGTATCTCCAAACCGCTCCCCCCCCCCGGACACCCCATTTGTAAAGAAAAGGATGAGTGAAGATGGTTCTATTTGTTTGTTTTGATAGAATCTTGATTTTCTTGATGCTCTCAGAAAGAAACAGCAGCAATGCACTCTGCATGCATCATCAAATCAAAACCCATTGTGAAATCTTGTATGTTTGAACTCAGCAATCTTGATTTTCTTGGATGTTCTTAGAAGAAACAGCAGCGTCTTCTGTTTGCTGGTGCAATTGAGAACCACTGAGCATGCATGATTGAAGCTGAATGAAGCTCTCATTTGTGCTCTTTTGTATGGTGTGTTGAACTCTGGTTCTGTGAGGTGACAGATTTTGGTGTCAGCACCTGGCACAGTTTTGGCAGATGGAACGCCATTGCCTGCTCTGGTTGGCAATGGAACAGTGATAACAGGGTTTCCTGCTGCAACTTTGAAGAATGCCATTGAAACAGCAGGTGACTTGAGTCTCATTCAGGCAGTTGTGCAGTTAACAGGCACTGAGTTTGGTATGAAGCCACCCAATTGGCCAATGCCCTTGAGCATCAACATCACCAATATTGGCTACAATTGTAGCAAGCCCAAGATCTATGGAAGTATGTGGCAAAACCCATTTCACTCACAGCTGCCAATTTTATCTCAACAAACCAAAACCATTCCTTCTTTCTGTTTTTCTGCAATCAATAATTCAGGACTTGCCAATTTCAGATTTGTCAGATTTTTTCCATCATCAGTGAGGGGATGATGCATGATTTTTTATTGTGGAGTTTATGTTTGTTGTGCTGAGCTGAATGGGAAGGAAGAGCTTAGATTTTTTTGGTTGTTCTTGCAGATAGTACAATGCACACCTGTTGCTTAGAGCAAAACTCAAATATTACTATCAATTCCGACAATGAGTATTTGCCCTCAGAGACTGGGAACCTGACCATTACATATGATGTCACTCAGGTTTATGAGGGCAACTACTGGGCACTGGTGTGTGTGCCTGCTTCTCTCTTTATCTCCCCTGTACTAAAAGCCCAATGAATCTGCTGTTATTTCTATATGGTTTTTTGAAGGTTTTATTACATCAGGATCTATTAATTGTGGGAATAGTCAGTCAGTCAGTCTGCTGAAATGGGATTTGTTTCTTGGGGTAATTGTGCTATATGTAGGTGACAATTTCGAATGACAGCCCCCTCGCTCGATTAGACTATTGGAACCTAACATGGGACTGGCAAGAAGGTGAGTTTATAAATGTCATGCAAGGGGCACAAACGACTGAAGCAGATGTTGATGTGTGCTTAAATGGACCAGCGGCAGTCACATATTCCAGTAGTTTGAATCTCAACAGTGTTGAAAGCTGTAGTGCCAGCCCAGTAATTGTTGACCTTCCATCTACTCAGTTCAATACCAGTCTTGGACATGTTCAGTACTGTTGCCGTAATGGCACCATTTTGCCTGCTGTGATTGATCCCTCCCAATCAAAGTCAGCTTTCACTTTGAATGTTTACAAAATCCCGCCAAATACAGCCACAGTTCATTTGGTTCCCCCTGCCAATTGGAGGATTGGAGATGGGCTCTACAAGTGTGGGCAGCCTCGGTTGATCACTCCTACTGTGTTTCCGGACCCTTCTGGCATTCTTCACTCATCTTCAGCTGTGAAGACCTGGCAGGTGCGAGAGATCTTGTTTGTTATATCCTAATTTTATTGTTTTGAAAAAAATTGCTAAAAAAATTGCAGAACTTGATGATCATGCGTGGATTCCTTTGATGACTGTTGTGGTGTCTTCTTGGGTTCTGCTGAATTCAATAAACCTAAACCTGCAACAGCCTTGCTAGAGGGTGTAGCCACTGTTAGGGGGTTGTGAGTTTGACCAGTTTCCTATTGTGTCAAAAATGGGTCTTTTCAGGTGGCTTTTTTTGAGGAACTTAATACTATTTTTGTCTGGACCCAAAGGAGATGATCATAACAGTATTTGACCTGGAGTATCAAGTTACGTATTTGTTTATGTATTTGATTGTACTGAGCTTTCATATAAGTTAGTTGGGTATATTTTGCAGGTGACATGCAATGTTAGTATGACACCACAGGCACCGAAATGTTGTGTGTCATTTTCTGGATTTTACAATGACTCGATTGTCCCATGTCCAACATGCGCATGCGGATGTCCCAGGAATCCCCAACCTGTATGCAATGCCAGTAGCCCCGCCCTCTTTCTGCCATACTCTGCGCTTACGCTGGCCCCTGTGAACCGGACAAACCAAATCATAGCCTGGGCAGGTCTCCAACATGAAGTGGTTCCAGATCCGCTGCCATGCCAAGACTACTGTGGAGTAAGCATAAACTGGCATATTTACTCAGATTATACCAATGGCTGGAGTGCCCGTATGACACTCTTTGATTGGTCCAACCAAACGTACCCGAACTGGTTTGCTGCAGTTGAACTTGATAAGGCTTTCCCAGGCTTCCAACAGGCATACTCCTTCAATGCCACAACCATCCCAGAACTCAATAACACCATATTGGTTGAGGGTTTGCCAGGCCTCAACTATTTGGTTGCTGCCCAGAATTTTAGTGCAGGAAAGTTACAATCTGTTCTATCCTTCACAAAGGTACCAACTCCTGGGATTGAGATTGCACTTGGGGATGGATTTCCAAGTAAGGTTTGGTTCAATGGAGAACCCTGTGCTCTCCCTAACATCTACCCTTCAGGGAGCAATCACAATTCAGCACGGATGGTTTTGGGTGTGTTGCTGTTAGCACTCACTTTTTCTACTACTCTTGGGATTTTGTGAGGAAGAAAGGTACCTAATAGTGTACATCAGCAATGGGTAGTGGGTGGGGTTGATTTATTGGACAGAACTGGTAGTGATTTTAGTGGAAAAGATCTTATGGTTTTCAGGTACCCGTTACTGATGGTTTCTTCAATTCTTTGGGCATAAAAATCCAATTATAATGACCCTGCCCTTGAGCTGTACAGTAGTTGCCGAAAGTGCCTACAGAAAAACGAAAAAGAGAGTTTTTTTGGCCAATCAAACACCTTGTTGTGATTGTTCGGAGTTAGGTGTATCCTGAACATTTGACCTGGAAGTGAAACCTGCAAAACCAGACATTTTTAGTCTGGAACTCATAGACTCAAACGTTGAGCTCAAAACTGTAGGTATGTGGGAAACAGAGTCATATTTATATATGTCAACACCCCTTAAAAGTTAGCTCCTTTTCCTTCCAACTGTGTGCAGCAGCCTAGTAGCTTGTTATGTGAGCAATAAAAGTTGATCCAATATTGTTGTAGCAGAAAATACCTGATTTCTCATGTTTTCATTGTTCTTTTGGGTTGTCAATTTTGTCACCATGTGTTTTTCTCATGGTTTCATTGTCTTGCTGCTGTTGTCGTCAATTTTGTCATCTCGTGGTTTCACTCCCTTGTTGTCAATTTTCTTTTCTCATGGTCTCACTTCTTCTTCTTCTT
>Ga0116229_10006799_pt1 | contig 18328 bp, 17 predicted proteins | sample S1TSphgellanicum_3_FD_87313 | JGI IMG/M metagenome (GOLD analysis project Ga0116229, IMG submission 87313) | Host-associated microbial communities from peat moss isolated from Minnesota, USA - S1T2_Fc - Sphagnum magellanicum MG | ecosystem: Host-associated > Plants > Peat moss > Unclassified... | reverse complement strand
AGGAAGGAAGGAAGGAAGGAAGGAAAGGGGGGGAAGGATGAGGGGCTGGGCCGGGGGGGGGGGAGTGGGGGGGACTGACTTTCTTTGATTATCTTGAACACACACACACATGGGTGAGAGAGAAGTGATAACTTATAAGAGGACTTGGGTTAGTTGATAGGGTGATAAGCAAACAGGTGCACAAAACAAACAGACAGTAGGTATCTAAAATAGGTACCTATAGTAGGTATCTATCGTAGGCTATCTAGTATGTACCTATTTATCATCCTCCACTCGCGTGATAAGTGGGGTAACAAAAGTCGTGATACGTCACTGTAGTTATTAATAATAATTATAAGAAGAAGAAGAAGAAGAAGAAGAAGTCGTGATAAGTCGTAGTCTGTGATAAGTCACTTTGCGTTTCAGATCAGTGATAAGCAATAAGGGGAAGGAACAAGGAGAGGTGCATAGGGAGGAGGAGGGGTGGGTCGCTGCGGTGGTGCTCTCTCCTGCTCCTCCTGCTCTTCTGCCGCTCTTGGAACAAGGCTCCCCCCCCACCCGCCTGCCTGCACGACTGCCCGTCCGTCGCAGATAGAGCTTCGCTCGCTCCTCTCGTAGCGACTTCTCTTCTCTTCTTCTGTCGCATCATCGTCGTCTTCCCACTCCTCGCAGCAGCAACGTCTTCTTCTTCTTCTTCTTCTTCTTCTTCTTCTTCTTGTGTCGCTTCCTCGGCCTCGTTCTGCTGACTAAAGGAGTCGCTCGGGTGTTTTGTTGTCTTCACCACCTGGTGCAACGGCTGGCTGGCTGACTTTTTGAGAGTGTTTCTTTCTGTCTTATTAGGGTCGCTGTGGACAACCTTTCTTGCGGTGAATCCTTCCTTCCTTCCCATCCTTTTCCTCCCTCCCGCTATAATAGCTTTGTGATGGTGGAGTGGGAGAAGCTAAGGAAGGAAGAGTGTTTTTATTCCTTGTAGTCAGCCCGGGGGGGGGGGGGGGGGGGGGGGGGGGGGCTTTCTTTTTGTTTGTGGCGGGATATTTGTGTGTCTGTGTTTTTGGTTTTGGTTTTGTTGCTAGGCTATCTGCTATCGGAAATCGGCAGGAGGGACGTTTTGGAGGTTTGCGAGAGACAGAGAGAGGGCCAGGGTTATGGTTTTTTGTGTCGCAGAGATGGGAGAGGAGAACAAGTAGGGTCTCGGTTTACGGAAAATATATGAGAACTTTATACTAGATACAACGTGGAGGGTGGAGAAAAACCAGACGCGGTGGGAGCGAAAGCAGGGAACAAATGTCGTCCTTGAGTAGGGAGCTCGTGTTTCTCATCTTGCAGTTCCTGGATGAGGAGAAGTTCAAGGAAACTGTCCACAAGTAAGTATCTATCTTCCATTTTGCGGCTGCAAAGTCTTGCTGCTGTTGTTGTTTCTCTTTCCCTTCTGTCCTTCTTTCGATTCTATATCTTTTTTGAAGTCCGCAGCTATTCTGTCCTCTACTCCACTCCCCGCAGTCAAGCAAGGAAGGATCCTATATCGTCCGTCTTCGTGCAAATGGAAATGGACACTGTGTTTCCCTGGTCCAGCAAATGGTTGCCAGCCTGATTATCTTTGAATGTCTTTGCAAGTGGTTGCTGGCCTGACAATGTTTGAATGTCTTTGCAAGTGGTTGCTGGCCCGATGATGTTTGAATGTCTTTGCAAGTGGTTGCCAGCCTAATGATGTTGAATGTCTTTGTGCAAGTGGTTGCTGGCCTGATGATGTTTGAATGTCTTTGATGGCAATCACACAACGGATGTTTGTTTAATTTGCGTTGCTCTAACTAACTGATTGAGTCTGCCATTTGATCGCTCAGGAGGTGTGCAGCAGCCCTTCAATCCCTTGTATAACCTCCTTGGTCCAAAAATGAATCTGCAGAACTCTGGTAGTAGTTGTCAAGAGGGAGCAATAGAGTAGTTTTGACCAGGTAGGAAATGTGGGGGTATATATATTGCTTGATCTACTTTCTGGTGTTGTTGTCTGGTGATCAAATTTGGTACGGATTGGACATGGGATTAATAAACACTTTCTCAAGGTTGGTAGCTCTTAGGATTTTGAGCTTTCAGGGTCTTGCTGATGCAAGTGGAATTGAGGGGATTTTTGGTTTTTTGGGGGGGGGGACATCTCAGGCTGGAGCAGGAATCTGGGTTTTTCTTCAACATGAAGTATTTTGAGGATCAGGTACAGGGTGGTGAATGGGAGGAGGTAGAGCGGTACCTTTCAGGCTTCACAAAAGTGGATGACAACCGTTATTCCATGAAGATCTTCTTTGAGATCCGGAAACAGAAATACTTGGAAGCATTGGATAAGTATGTTTTGGCCCTATTCTGTTTTATGCATGTTGTGATAAGAAAAAGTCAATATTGTACATGGTACAGTTGATCTGGACTTTTGAGATTTTGGGTGAATTATAATATATATTATGTATCCACACCCACTGTCTGGAGCTGATGCGGTCGGTAATAGGTAGTCATGGCAGATTGTCAATGTTATTCATGATGAAGGTGATGGTCTGACACTTTGTGAGTGACTCTCATAAGGTTATGACTGCATGCATTGTCATGGAGATTTCTCTGCAATTTTGTCAATATGTTACTGAAACAAGTGAGAGACTGTCAGTGGTGTTCATACTACTAGTTTTATGGGTCATTTTAAACTAGTTCTTCCATTCCTCTGTCTTTCTTCTTTCCTGTTGTTCAGTACTCATCTGGAGTTTTTCTTTGACTGGTTTTGGTTACCTTCAATGGTGAGTGGAAATTTCTTGTTCTTCATGAGAGTTATTTGCTGTAATATCTGTTAATGGGTATCCATTTATTGTATACACTTTGGTATGGACTCAGGAATATACATGATGATGGTTTGAGCTCATGCTTGATTACAGTAATGAGATTTGAAGGTTGTCAGTTGTGTCTGCAGGAATAAGATCTTGTTTAGAGGCCCATTGCATGGATCTCATTTGAAGTTGATTGTAAATTGGGTGGCTTGTGTCCAAAGAATGTGCTAGATACTGGATTGTCTTTGGGCCTTTCACCAGGGCTTCATGGAATTGCTTGCAAAGGTACATGACTTATAGTATAATTGATTCATGATCTGTTCTGTCAAGGGGGATGCATTGATGAAGACAATGTCACTGTGATGATACTGGGACAGGCAAGACCGGGCCAAGGCTGTTGACATACTTGTGAAGGATCTAAAGGTGTTTTCCTCTTTCAACGAAGAGCTGTACAAGGAGATTACTCAGCTTCTTACTTTAGAGAATTTCAGGTTCCTGAATCTCTCCTTCCATGGTCCTGTTGTGATCTGCACATGTCCCTTTCACTCTACTCGAAGTTGCTGCATGTATTACTGTGGGTATCTTTTCTGGAATAGATCTTAATGCTCTGCACAGCTTTGCTCCCCATTCATGCTTTTGTTAGAAGTCTTGTGCTAAAGTTCTATGTTCCTTGACTTGGTCTGTAATCACAGAAAGTTGATCTTATGCTTAGGTCTTGGTCCATGTGGCAGAACATTTGGTGGCTCTCTAGTGGCTGTATACTTCTTTGGTTGAGAAGACTTTTAGTTGTCATGTCTTCATGCAATTTTGATGGTCAGCATGCTAGTTTGTGTCCTGTATTTCCTCCACAGAGGTGAAGATGACATGATGATGTATGCATCAAGTCTCTGCTGTAGTCTTGCAGGCTGGCTTTTTTTGGTCTATGTGGATTTGCATTCCAACTGTTGTGAATAAATTGGTCACTGGACTGGTGATCACATCAGCCATTCTGTTGCTCAAGTATTCTTGGTGAAATGGCTCTTGGACAGGGAGAATGAACAGCTATCAAAGTATGGGGACACAAAGTCAGCAAGAAATATTATGCTGTTGGAACTCAAGAAGTTGATAGAAGCAAATCCCCTTTTCCGTGATAAACTGGCTTTCCCATCATTGAAGGCATCTCGGCTGCGGACACTCATAAACCAGAGGTTGGTGATGTGTCCTTTCAATTCTGTTATATGTGCTTTGGATCAGTTCCATGGTCTGCCATCGCTTTAAGGTTAAATGAATTACCAATCAAAATTGCATGGCTACTGATGTGCTGGATATGAAGTTGTGGTCTATAGCAAGGAGATATGACCATTGAACTGGTCTTCAATTCACTCTGCATGCTGTTCATGGATGAACATGAGATGTAGACCCTCCTTTACTGTAGTCTTGGTCTAATCAGAAAGTCCATGGTGGCATGGTGTTCATGAAAATTCAACCTTCCCCACATTCTGAAAGTTAATGGAACTCTTGATTTCTCAGATTGCAAGGAGTAACTGGCTTTTTAAGGTCTAGAGGTAACAGAAGGTGGCTTTTTTGAAAACTGTTGGGGCTACTTTTATCAGTTGCAATATTCTTGGGAATGAAGGGCTAATTTCATGTCTGTCCCACTGTGTTATAGTCTCAATTGGCAGCACCAGCTGTGCAAGAATCCAAGGCCAAATCCGGACATTAAGACTCTGTTCATTGATCATACATGTGGGCCTCCAAATGGTGCTCGTGCTCCTCCACCTGCCAACAATACCTTGGTGGGCGGCCTTCCGAAAGGAGGTGCCTTTCCCCCCCTTGGTACCCACAGTGTATGTTTTCATGATCCACCTTCTGCTCTCTTCCTCGTATTCTCTTACAGTGATCAAGTAGCCCTTCTCATGTTTTTTTCCTGAGGGCATTGGTTACCACTCTAAGCAGGATTATGTGAAGTCTGTTCTGCATGCCCTAATTTTCTGATGTTTTTGTCAAGGTTTGAGTATGCTTTGACCTTTTCAAAGCAATCTCAAAATGTGTAGTTTTGTGTGCACTCAAATGCCCAACAATTCAGTTTAGTGTCCTCACTCGAACTGTTTTACTTATAAACTTGTAGTCAGTTTTTAGAGGCTGAAATTGGACACGTGGTAATTCCGCACAATGAAGTGTTGCCTTCACATGTTGTGATTGCAGCCATTTCAACCAACAGCAGCACCCTCTGCAAGTACATTAGCTGGGTGGATGGCAAACCCTAATCCACCAGCTCAGCATGCTCCTGTTGCAACTGGACCTGCAGCTCTTTCTGCACCACCAAACTCAGGTTTGTCTCTTGCATCAATGCTCAATGTCATAGGTGATTTCCCAGATAAATTCAAGATGATGGGCAGATTTCTGTCATGCCAAGGGTCTTCTGTATCTATTATTCAAATAGTCACTTGCTATGATCCACTCCTTGTTCTTGTGATTTGCTTTGTAACCAAAAGTAAAATCCCCTTAGCACTTATTTTACTGAGTTTGAGCTCTTGTTCCAACCAGAAGTTTATTATTTGATCCTTGTTTTATTTACTTTTGGTTCCTAAGAAGTATGTAGTGGGATGGGAACAGCTGCACTACTGAAGCGGCCCCGTACACCACCTGGCAGCATCTCAACTGTGGACTACCAAACAGCTGATTCAGAGCATCTGATGAAGCGTGCCAGGGCAGGGGTTCAGCCTGATGAGGTCAAGACAGTAAGCGCCATTATTGGACTGATGGTCTATTTCCATGTTTTCTTGAATAATGCTGTTCAAATGTTCATTATCTTCCTGTGTGGCAAACCATCAGCCCATGAATTTCATTAAACTTTTCTAATTTTGGGAAGGTATTTGCATGAACAATCTGGGCTTGAGTGGACAGTTGGTATACTTTCAGACATCTCTGTTGCCTGACTTTGCGTACATGTATTAAGAGAGTGTTTGTGTCACAGCAATTTTACTTTTATCTACATTTCATTCCATGAAGTCCTGGACTCCTAACATGGTCGAAGTCCTAATATGCGGAGCTTATGTTTGCAGATAAATTATGCAGGTCCAAGCCATCCCCAAACAGCAAGTTCAGCTGATGATTTGCCTAAGGCAGTGGCACGTACGTTGAATCAGGGCTCATGTGTCATGAGCATGGATTTCCACCCTGTGCAGCAGAGTGTTCTACTTGGTATGGTTGAATAGCTCCTTCCATGTTCTGAGTCTGGAAGGCTGTAAAATAACCTATTTGGTGGTGGTACAGAATATATATATCTCCCTTTCTGCATTCTTACTTTTATATGTGCCAGAAAGGGAAATTAGGTGTGTTATATATGTATAGGTACAGCTCATGTATAGTTTGAGTGGAGAAGTTATCATGAGTCTGACCAAGGAATCAAGTCATACTTCTAGATGATCAAGAGGCAGTGATGTGTAGTTCTGTGCATGGTAGTGTTACAATGAAGAAAGTTTATTTTTTGTAAGTCTTGCTTGTAGTGATGCACCTTGAATATATGCTCCCTCTTCTAGAATTTCACATCTTGATCTTTAACATGTGGCTAAACTGGTTTGTTGTTTGCTACCACAGTGTGCACGTAGCCATGTTTGTCAGTTGTTGAGCAGATTTGGTGACAAGATTGTGGGTCTCTATTGATCACACGAACTGTTCCTGTTTTTGCAGTGGGCACAAATGTGGGGGACATTGGTATTTGGGAAGTGGCTTTGCGCGACAGACTAGCAAACCGCACTTTCAAAGTCTGGGATATCTCTGCAGCATCCATGCCCATGCAGGTGTGAGAGTCTATGGCCTTCTCAATATTTTGTTTGTCTTCTCCTTGTGCTGCAATTTGTAATTTCTGGCCCCCAATCTCTGCCTCAATATTGTCATATTGGCAATTGTTCCTCATTGCTTGTAATTTTGGTAGTGCGCAGTGAGGACAACTTGGTATTTCTGGGATTTTATCATAGGGTTGACTATCAGAGTATAGGGATTTGCCTGGTGGGAGATTTTGTTGTTTCCATCTTGATTTGTGATTCTTAGTCTAAAATTAGACACCTGCATGCAATCAGGACATGTTTCAAGCTACAACACTTTGTCAACTTTGTCTTTAGATGCATTGAAAAAGGGGGAAAAGTCAGATTTGAACATGACACTCTCATTGGATCTGGAAACAGGCTGCTTTGATGAAAGATCCAGCTGTCTCTGTCAACAGGACTGTTTGGAGCCCTGATGGAACTCTATTGGGTGAGTTTCCAAGTAAAATGGAGTTCTAGTTGTATCCAGCATTTTCCATGGCTTGTTTGCAGGAATCTACAAGAATGTCAAGATTGGTTGTTCCCAGTGATTAATTTGTGTCCTCAGAACTTGTCAGAGCATATCTCATCCAGTCACCATTTTCTGATCAGGCTTTAGATGCTTGAAGGATATGGCAGTGCAATTTTAGCCATGAGCACAACCGACAACATTCTCTTCACTTGCTGATGAATATGGGGTGCAAAAATGCAGTATTTCCACCTAGCAAGCAAATATAAACTGCAGGTTCTGTGGGAGCATGTACCCTTGCTTCTGTGGGTGATAGTCTGCAAGTGGTTATCTAGCAACATGAACACAGATTAGCTACTGATTAGGACATCGTATTACTGATGTGAACAGGTGTGGCATTTTCCAAGCATATTGTGCACATTTATACTTATAATGGGGGCAGTGACTTGCGGCAGCACTTGGAGGTTTAGTCTGTCTGTCTATTCCACATCCTTTATTTAACACTGTCACCACAATCTTCATTTGCTAAGGTCTGCTGACTAAAAAAATTCAGTCACTTCAAAATGATTGGTGTTTCTCTCATTAAGAGGGTTATAACACCTCATTTTTTATGGTGGTGGTGGTTCTGTCTTCAGATTGATGCACATGTAGGTGGTGTGAATGATCTGGCTTTTTCCCACCCAAATAAACAGCTATGTGTGATCACATGTGGAGATGACAAAACCATAAAGGTGAGTTTTGATATCCTTCAAAGTTTCTTTCACTTTCTCTTCATTTTCCCGTATACTCTGTGCTATGTGGCTTCCTGCTACTCCATGAGGCTTGAATAGCCTCTTCTACTAAATTTCCCAGAATTTCATCAGTCTTTCGATCACTCATTCAATATCTGTATAGAGGTGCTCCATGTGTTACTGCTATTTTATATCTTCAGCTTTGAAATCTTCAAAATGATCATCTTCCAATCATTTGAAATCTTCAAGTGCTTTTTAATCCTGGGTGGGAAGCTTTTCAAATGATCATGCTCTTGAAGTTCTTCATGTTGGTTTGTCTTCTCTTCCTCTTTCTTTGATTCTTTATTTGGTTTTCCTTCTTTTTGTTCTCCTGTTTCTTCTTGGTTTCCTTGGTCATTTCCTTCTCTTCTATGTCCTGTTGACCTAGCCAGCATCATGGCTGAATCTTCCTGCTATTCTTGGTCTTTGTCAAAAAAACTTAGTATCTTGGTTAATGTATGACATTGACCTCCACCCATTGCTGGGAGCTGATAAATTCAGAGGGGATTTTACAGTAGTCACTACCAGACAAGTTGTTGAAGGTTATTGACCATGTGTGATTGTCACCATTGGTCAAACTGTTTTCTCAGTTTTTTCAGTTTGTTTTGCTTTGTCTTTTCAGGTATGGGTGTTCTCTTTTTCCCTGTTTGCTGTTATGTTTTGAGGTCTTAAATCTCTGTAACCATATTATCAGGTTTTTTATATTCAGGGCTAAGTATGAGAAATTCTCAATACTTATGAAGTCACTTTTTGGAGTCTAGGCTTCATGAATGAGAAAAAGAAGAGAATAGGGTCCTTGAGTCAGGTGTCTTAAACTGCACATAGGAAGGTTGCCAGCAAAGGGTGTTCTACTTGTGGTTCTGAAGTAGTGAACAGACGGTCATGAGTTGGAGGTGGGATGATGAGATCAAGCTCATTTAATTGTGCAGGTATGGGATGCAGCCACAGGACGGAAGCAGTATACATTTGAAGGCCATGAGGCTCCTGTATACTCAGTATGCCCACATCACAAGGAAAGTATACAGGTGAACTGCACTCCTTTGACAAACTTCGTTCATTTGTGTGGAGGGGATTGTCATGGTAATGTGTTGACATTACTTTGTACTGCACTTGCAGACATTTTTCCATTAGCTTGTGACCAGGAAGTGTGATGTGCAGGGCCACAGGTTCTAGAGATCTGATGGCCAAGTAATGTGTCAACACAGGAATTATATGCAGGACAAGGCTTCTGTACTTATGACTGAATGATACTGAAATTTGCAGTTCATATTCTCTACTGCAATTGATGGCAAAATAAAGGCTTGGCTTTATGACCTGCTTGGTTCAAGAGTGGACTATGATGCACCAGGCCATTGGTGCACCACAATGGCATACAGTGCTGATGGCACCAGGTAACTACTGCTCCGAATTCTCCAGTGTTACTATGTGCATGTGAATTCTTGCAAAATGCATTGGTTGGGTCTGTAGTCAGTTTGGAGTGTCCAGGTGTGTGAAATAATAAATGTTTAAAATTTTGTCTGTAATTTGTTACAATATCTTGGTAGACAGTTTGCTGTGGTCCCTTTCTTCATGAAATTTTCTCCCACTTTCTGAAGATCTGTGATACTTTCCAGTGATGATCTTGCAACTGGCCATTCTGCTTGACAATACCCTGAATGCTCATAAACCCATGTTGGTCCTGGTGGGTATGTGAGGATTGTCTGATCAACCCACAGCTCTTGAATCTTCTACAGGTCATGTATTATAATTCTAATCATATGATATGTGCCATATTTTTATTTACAATCAACCAACATATAAGCTTCAGTGTCAAGCATGAATGTCTCATCCGAGAACTTGTAATGTGTGGATTTTATTGAGTTCCAACCAAGTTTGGTTTGATGTCAATTGCTTCTGTACCTAATGAACTACTGTTGAAAGTTTAGTCCACCAACCAGATTTTTTGCTATTACGAAACTATTGACACAATGAGTGAATGTCCATGTGTGATGTGATATTACACAGGCTGTTTTCATGTGGTACAAGCAAAGATGGAGAGTCATATCTTGTGGAATGGAATGAGAGTGAGGGGGCTATCAAGCGTACATATTCAGGCTTCCGTAAGCGATCATCAGGAGTTGTGCAGTTTGATACGACTAGAAACCATTTCTTAGCTGCTGGAGATGAGTTTCTGATCAAGTTCTGGGATATGGACAACACCAACTTGCTGACTACTATTGATGCAGAGGGTGGTTTGCCGGTGGGTTCCTATACCATGGATGTTATTGCAGTCTATCACTTACCACATACTTGAGTGATCACTTCCAGGTTCATGTATTAATTACTTGTTTTTTAAGTATGCTGGGTACAATACCTGATGGGTGTGATCAGTGCAAGAAATCATGAGTTGGATGTCTTGACATCATCACTGTTGCATAAGAATCACCTCTGTAATTGTGTGCTAATATGCAACTTCTTTTGTTGGTTAGATCATCAATCACCATGTTTAAAAAGTGATGAAATGTAACTGTTGATAATTCAATGGGCAAGGCAGGATTGTTGAGTAAGTGAGACATATGAGCATTGTCTTCTTTGTGGCAGGCAAGTCCTCGACTCAGATTCAACAAGGAGGGGTCACTGCTTGCTGTGACAGCATCGGATAATGGTATCAAGATCCTGGCCAATCGGGATGGCCTCCAGCTGCTACGTGCATTTGAAACAACTCGTTCCTTTGATACCAATCGAGTGGCACCAGAGCCTGCTGTGTCTAAGGTGGGTTCTTGGTTATCCACAATTTGCAGCAGTATGTTGTTACTGATGTGTTGCAGGCACATCCAGCATTCTTTCAGTTGTACTCAAGCCTGACCTCAAAGGACAGTCATGGACATACCTGATGTCTGGTTTGATGGGAGCTTGATATTTGCTCTACATCTTTAGTTCATTTTCTGTAACTTTACAGGGAAGGGTGTATGCTGTGTGTGCCTCTTTTTTCTGGTGATGCTGTACATTTCTCATTTACCCTCAAGGTACACCAACATTACCTTGGTGTGAAGTGTCGGAATTGTCATTCACCCTGACCCTGCAGTGACATTACTTGAATCAGATGCATTGTCTGATGCATTTGAATTATATGGCTGCTGTAGTATTAATTTGTGGAAGATGATTTGCTGCAGCCACCAGTTGGGAATGCACTGGGGGTTGTGAGCACACAAGGTGGCAGTGGCAGTGGTGCTGGAGAGCGGCCATCTGCAGGGTCAATGGCTGGCTCAGGGATGGATGCGCCCACCTTGAATATGGGTCGGGTACGACCACGGGACCGGGCTGGCAATGACCATGTAAGTGTTGGATTGACATACCCAGAGTCATTGCCATTTCATGGAAGGTCACTGAATATGCATGTGACTGTCACTGCTGTTCAAACTGCTCCTCAGTCTTTTTCTGTGTTCTGTGGTTTGGGCTCCTTTCTTCCTTTTTCTCTTTTATTTTTTGTTTGCTGATATGTTGTTAAATGTCAAACCTCCATAATCTTATTATCAATTCTTCTCTCAATTCAACTTTGGTTGATTTGAATTGTAAATCAACTAGTGGTGTGCTTAGAGGATATGTCCAGGGTGCAGGAGTGCTACAACTGAGGTTTCCTGCCACTTCTTGAAATATGGGAGAAACTGAGGATACAGATAATTTTATGATCATTTGCCCAAAATTGAATTGATTGTTATATACTTATCTACACCCAGCTGATGAAGTCAGTGGGGAGTGATGGCTGTTATCCACAGCTATTCTGATGATGGTGATGGTCTGAAAATATGAGTGACACTCACAAGGTTTTGACTACATTCATTTTGTAGTGTTTGTTTTTCTTTGGCTGGAACTGATATAATGGTTACATTTAAAGTATTTCTGTGGAGTTTGCTCACCATGGAGTCACCTAATATTCACAAAGATGCCCACTATTCCTGAGGTGCTTTGTGTTGACTTTGCAGTTTTCACCTGCATTCAGGGTGCTGTGATGTCTCTGCTACTTGCATTTAAAGGTCTCCAAGCACATAACCTTGACATAAAGGCAGATGCATGTCTGTGGCTAATTTTGATTCCAACTGTGCAGTCAGGAATTGAAGGCAATCGTACTGTGGACACCAAACCAAGAATGCCTGATGATGTGATTGAAAGGACAAAGACCTGGAAGCTGACTGAAATTACAGATTCCAGTCAATGTCGTTCTATCAGACTACCTGACACTCTTCCACTCAACAAGGTCATTTGCACATTTATTCACCTCTTCATAGACTGTCAGTTGCTTTATAGGTTAATCTCAGTTGCAGCCTTCAGATGGTTGACTTCACCAGTTGCAGCCTCAAATTCTGGAGGCTATATAGAACCTTACATTGTTGAAACTGCAGTTGTACTTCAGTGGTGAGAGAGTAGCATAGCCCCATTCACACTAGGATGACTGTGGTGGCAAAGTTCCATGGGTGCATGTTGCATGTCAACCCATAGAGTTACTTGGAGTGGACTATTACAGGCTATTCGGTTGTCACTGCAAAAGGATTGTTTATTGCAGTAACTCCTTCATAGGGGATGTGGCAGAAAATTATTATTAGAAGATTTCTGGTGATGTTCTCTAGTTTGCATGAAAAATTATTGAAATCTGGAGAGTGGCCAAGAAGCTAGGCATGTCATTTATATTTAGAATTTAGTGGGTATGCACGTCATAGAGTTCTCTAAACAGCTGGATGATGAGTGCAGGTGTCACGATTGATATATACAAATGCAGGTGTTGCGTTGCTGGCACTTGCAACAAATGCTGTACACAAGCTCTGGAAATGGCAACGCAGTGATCGCAATCCCACTGGCAAGGTAGATCTGGTTTCGAAGAATTCTACTCTCCTAAACTTTGGAAGGGCTAGTTTTATTCTACAATGGAACTGTTGTCAAGTCAAGGACCTGGGTGAAAAAGGTATGAAAGTGATGTTGAAAATGGTGTATAGGTGTAACCGTGGCCTTGCACGAAGAGAATGAATGGTTTTGTATGATCATTGTTGGTTCCAGATATCAAGACAATGCTTCCTGCATTTGCAAGAAACCTATAGATTTTACTTAGTGTGCTCTGATTATGGCAGGCTACTGCAAGTTTTGCACCTCAGTTGTGGCAGCCACCCAGTGGTATTTTGATGACCAATGACATTAGTGAGACCAATGTTGAGGAAGCAGTGCCTTGCATTGCTCTCTCAAAGAATGACTCATATGTGATGTCGGCATCTGGTGGAAAAGTGTCTCTTTTCAACATGATGACATTCAAGGTAACCTATCTTTGCTCTTGTACAGGTATTTTAATGAGTGGCATTTAGTGCCAAACCTGTAGGATTATAGAAGTGGATTCTGGAGTGGGATTGCAAGGGTTGTCAGAATCCCTTCTAATAAGGATCTGGACCTCCTTGGATAGCCTTTTTTCTGTGCTCTGGTTTTGATGTTCACTTTCAGAAGTTGATGGCTCTATTGCTTTGAACACCCAACGATATTGTTCCATATTGTTCCATAGTGTCATATCAAGTCTGTCTGAACAGTCATTCAATGAACCAGATTTAGAGACAGCCAGGCTCATCGCAGTTCTTGTGTGACTCAGGTCATGACCACATTCATGCCACCTCCACCTGCAGCAACATTTCTTGCCTTCCATCCTCAGGACAACAACATTATAGCCATTGGCATGGAAGATTCAACTATACAAATCTACAACGTCCGGGTTGATGAGGTCAATACTGTCACCTTTTTGTTATCTTCATCATGGTGTAAAAGATTTGGTTATGTTGACCACACAAGAGCTGTTGAAGGCTTCCTATCATAGTAGACAAATTGTTGTCGTCTTCAGATGTACATTGACTAATAGCTCAAGTTGTCCTGCTGTTTTTTTTTCTATTTCTGGAGGCAAATTTGAGAAGATATTTGTCTCACTAGATGGTACTGCTGTACCTGTTTCAACTTGTCTCCATGTGTGGCAGGTTAAGAGCAAGTTGAAGGGGCACCAGAAGAGAATTACTGGTTTGGCATTTTCCAATGCCCTCAACGTACTTGTGTCATCAGGGGCTGATGCCCAGGTACTTGTATTTTGAAGTTTGTCTATTGCTTCTATGTATGAAGACCCAGTCCTCCAAAAGATAGTGTTATCTTCCATGGAATTTTGGTTCCACATCTCCCTGGTTCCACCTGGTAGGATGTGCTTATTTAGTTATTTTCTCTTGCTTGACCGGTGCCCTAGATAATTTTGTCAGAATGAAGTAAGTACAGTCACCCTTCTGACACAAATGATGTAGGCTCTGACATCCTTTTGGAATGGCAGTTGTGTGTATGGGGCACTGATGGATGGGAAAAGCGAAAATTCAAATTTGTGCAAGTGCAGCCAGGAAGAGTACCATCATCACCTGTGGGTGACACGCGTGTTCAGTTTCACAATGACCAGTTTCGTCTGTTGGTTGTGCATGAATCTCAGTTGGCAATTTATGATGCTGCCAAATTAGAGCGGCTGCGCCATGTAAGTACTTGTTCATGAGCCTTTGTAATGGCAGGACCAGAAAAGAAAATTGTGATACTGTACAGCTGAGTAGAAAATGCACTGACCATGTAAAAAGAGTAATCTGAAGCACTGGCAGTGGCATTAAGAGTCTTTGGATGATTCCAAGGGAGAATTTTTAATTGCACAAACTGTTGACGTACAAAGGATCCTGATTGATTTTGCATCTACTTATATCAGAATTGCCTATGATCACTGGGCATCTACCAAAGCTGAACTTGATCAACTGCCAATGTGTTGCATTGTCAGGAATGAGCCCCAAGTTTGATCTGGTCAGAAATTGCTTTTATTGTTTCTGGTACACTGTTGTGGAGACATGGTGTTCTAGATTCTCACAGGTTCCTTTCTGACCTTTGCAGTGGGTTCCCCGTGACTCCTTTTCTGCCTCAATCTCAAATGCCACATATTCATGTGACAGCCAGCTTGTGTACGCTGGTTTTGTTGATGGTTCAGTGGGAGTTTTTGATGCTGAGAGCTTGCGGCCACGCTGTAGGCTGTTGCCATCTGTACACATACCTCAAGGTGTCAGCAAGTAAGTACTTAAATCTGTACCCTACAATGTCCATCGACTCTGAATACCTAATAGAGATATATTCTGCTCGTAAAAGTCTATGATGCTTGCTTGATAATTTGTCACATCTGTAAACATGAATTCCTTCTGGAAATGGAACTTTATAAGCAAAATATTAGAGCCTTGCAGAGGAATTACTAATTTTGGTTGTATTGTTGGACAGTTCAACTGTGTATCCACTGGTCATTGCAGCTCATCCTGTGGAGCCTAATCAGTTTGCCCTGGGCCTGAGTGATGGCGGTGTACAAGTGTTAGAGCCACTGGAGTCTGAAGGAAAATGGGGAGTTGGACCACCATCTGACAACGGGACCCCAACTGGTGTACCATCTGGTCCACCATCTGGCAACCAGGGGTCAGACCAAACTCCGAGATGATTTTGAGGTCTGGCATTTTGGTGCTGGGTACCCAGGGATTGGACAAATCAAAGTCTTAGTTTGACACAGTTGTTCTCTAGCCATATATGTGTGCAGAGCCCTCTTGTATTTCTCATTCTCATATAATTGTGAGGGGACTTTTCTTGCAAGCTGGAGACAGCAGATAGATGATCTAGTAGAGGGGAATTCTGGTTCAATTTTTGTGGGCTCATTTGTGTAGAGAGATGGGTGTAGAATCTAGTCTGATTTTGGTGACAATACTGGAGTGTTGTTGGTGATAAAATATGGGCTAGATATGGAGGGGGGCTAGGTATGGAGGTGTCTGTACAGACTTCTATTTAAATCCATGACTTTTGCTTTATGTCTGTCTTGATGTCAGGTTAGGTGGACTGTGGAGAGGACTCTGTTTCATCTAGGGTTGTTACTTTTTTAGAGCCCCAGCAGAATTTGACTGTATGGAGATAAGCTACGGAATGATTAGTTTATTCTCATGTGGTTTTGTTTGGTTGCAAGCTACTTCTACCTGGGTTGGGCCAGGCTATGGTAGTCGTAATTAAGGTGTTAAGAAAGGTTGCTGACATGTCATTTGTTTATTGGCTCTGAGCAGGTTAGCTATGCCACCCGATAGTGTGGCTGTTCTTATCAACCTCACAAAGTAGGTAGGTCAGTAGCAATATATGCACTTCTAAATTTCTGCCTTTGTTATTTGAAGCACCTTCTGAAGCAGAATGGGCTTGTTGTGTCAGACGTAGGTCCTTCCCATTTGCAGAAGACTCATCCATTGAAGCTCTGTTTTTTTTAACATGTCATACTACATAGGCGGAGGGAAATAGGGTGGAGGAGTAATTTTGGGAAAAGAGTGTGTACCTGCAAAGTCGAATGCACTGAATCAACAACACCTGTAGTTGCACCACTGTTATACAGGTTCAAGAGACGCCATGATTTGCTCATCAAGGAAATCTCCAATGCTCAAGCTATGAAAGATCCTTCTTCATTCAAACCCCTAGACACTAAACTCTTGAATAGAACACAAGCAGAAGTTTTGATACCGTGTAGAAAATTGCGGTTCACAGAAGTTGTTTCAAACTCATGACTCACCCACCCCCCTTCCTCCCCAAATACTCCCTTAGTATTATTCCTGCATGAAACTGTCAAACTTATTGAACATCTAGAGTGCCAACCATTACAACTATCTGATGCTAAACTTGGAAGTATCACCTCAGATGGAAAACTTAAGTAGGCACAGTCTTGCTCCTCACTCTTAAGGAATGTGAGATGCTAATATATCCCCTAACAGGCTCTATCTCACACACTTTTGAGCTTGTCTTTTTTGCACCCTTCATGGTCTTGCATTAAATTGTGTTGCATGGTTTTTCATGTTTTGCAAAAAGAGCATTACTTAACATATTATATTATGCATGTTTTGTTGTCCAAACTCAAATTTCAAACCTAGCACCTCTCATTTATGAGTGAAGGTACCAACCAACAACATACATTCAAGCACTAAAAATGAGTAATCTTTTTATCGATTTAACACATGCCATGGGGTGAAAATGGTCAAAACCCTACAACAAAAACCAAGTGATAGAGCATTATTGACCATTTTTGTGCACTAGATAGTGCTCGTCAAACTATATTTAGCATCTTCCTTTTAGAAATAGGCAAAAGATCTCTCTTCTTTTGTAGGAAAAGATATTCATGAATCTAAGGTGCCTTCAAAATGCACTTTGGAATTTTCTCTAAGTACTTTCACAACTATAAATATCTCATATAATAAGTATTAGGTCTTAATAATAATAATGAAGAATTGGTTGCAAAAAAGGTTATCTTTTCATGTTTGGATTGAATAGTAGTGTGATCAACATAGTTTCCACAATATAACAACATGGAGTGGGTTTTGCATGGAAAACAATCATGAGAAATCATTTTAGGGGTTTTGTTGCGTCTCTGGTGAATGCTAGTAAAAATTGGAATGTTTTGCGAAAAAGTTGCAGCTTGACAAATATGTGAAAAATGAAAGAAGTTGGGCTTGTGGGGCTGCTATTCTTTGGATTTATTTAAAGTCTATGCCATTCATTATACATCATGTCATTATCTTGTGCACCCAATAAATGAATTTTCCAAGCCTAACTACTTTCATCCCTTCCCTTACCAACCTACATGGATACAAAAAAGGCACATTAACTTTACATTTATCATTATTTGTACAACTAGTTTTCAAATACCTTTTCAAAATGTCCACCTCCTTTACCATTGTCTTTATCTCTTTGTCAAGGATCCTTTGAAAATTTCCCTTTCAAAGTGAAGCTAAATCTATGTAATAAAAATGTTTATATGTGCCATTCATACCTACCTATTCCAAGCCTAACTCCCTCCCTCCTTTGTCCTACCTGCCCACATGGATATGAAAGGCAAATTAACATGCACCTTTTCATGTTCATGTTACATATTAAAATAATTTGATAACCTAATTCTTTCAAGCCTATCTACTTAAGCATTTTCCCTTTGCATTTCCATGAACATGGAATATAATGACATAAATAATGATGAACTACTCGTAACCATATGGAAATAAACCCTAAACATACCCATACACCCAAAAAAAAAAGATTAGGGGATTTTGCTTAGTTTGGAAGGGCAAGGGCATTACACTCATCTATATAATAAAAGTTTTTTTTTTACTTGTATTTGTCATTCATGTCTACATCTTCCAAGCCTAACTATCGCACTCCTTTCTTTTACCCACCTTCAAGGATATGAAAAAACAAATTTTCATGTCCATGTTTATGTACATTAAACAAATTAATAACCTACATCTTTCAAGCCTATCTACTTAACCCTTTTTCTTGTACACATCTACACTAATATTAAAGATCTAACATAAACAATCATGAACTATTGAAAATCATATGGGAACATACAAAGAAAAAAAAGATGGGGGGGGGGGGGTTTTGCTTTGTTGGAACCTTTCCTTTTTGAGAAAGACTTTTACACTTTTTTTTTTAAAATAAAATTATGGTTTATTTTTTTTTTTT
>Ga0116229_10006798_pt1 | contig 18329 bp, 11 predicted proteins | sample S1TSphgellanicum_3_FD_87313 | JGI IMG/M metagenome (GOLD analysis project Ga0116229, IMG submission 87313) | Host-associated microbial communities from peat moss isolated from Minnesota, USA - S1T2_Fc - Sphagnum magellanicum MG | ecosystem: Host-associated > Plants > Peat moss > Unclassified... | reverse complement strand
TATATATATAATTTCTATCTACAAAAAAAATTTGCCAAAAGAAGAAAAATTTGACATGCCCAAAGATAAGGTGACTTTTTAAAGGATGATGACTCCAATATGTTCGAAGCATCAAAGGCACCCACCCCTCCTTTTTCCCAACCCAATGACAGGCCCAAAGACAAAAAAGTGACTTTAAGGAGGAGATAAGTCCAACAATATGTCATAAGCCTCAAAAGGGCACTTGCATCCAAATGGCTCTTTTTTTTCCGAGCACACACAGAGAGATGTAGGAGGAGCATGATGGCACAAGTACAGACCCTTTTAAACTGATTTCCTTTGTAATGTTTGGAGGAAATGGTCTAGAACTTTGGATCAAATTGGGGTTTGGTTGTTGGGTTCAATCCTCCACCAGTCTTGTATCTCAGACTCTCTTTATTATATGATTATTATTATTATTATTATTTTTAAAATTCATTCTGGGTTTTTTGTTGTTTTTTTTTTTTCATTTTTCATTTTTCATTTTTTTCTGAGTTTTTTTTTCTTTTTTTTCATTCTGTGTTCTGTGTTATGCATCATCATCACCTTTGTCGTTGATTCCAGTTTGGCTGTGTTTTTGTGGATTTGGAGGCTTGCTTTGTCTATAACTTTTGCACTTTATTATGTCTGAGTCCATGCCTTCTTTATTCTAAAATTCAGAAAGATAAATGCCCTAGCCTACCTACTTAATAATATTTTCATTCTTTGGGAAACCAGCTAACAGTCAGAAAAGACTACTAAGAGGCCAGGTTTAGGGTTTAGGGTTTTGGGCAGCTGAAAATTAATTCACACCTGCCCAACCCCCCCCCCAATCTTTCTTTCTTTCTTTCTTTCTTTCTTTCTTTCCTTTTTTTCCCTTTTTTTTTCCCCCCATTTTTTTCTCTTTAAAAAAAAAAAAAACACAACAGTAGACCCAACCAACAAGGCATTGGCAGTCAAGTCAAGCTCCGTGACAAAAAAAACAAGGGCTGTCAGCGCTTTCACCTGCACACCAGTGGGTTTGAACCCAAAACCCCTTTTTTGAGATCCCAGTGTCCCAGACAGGGCTATACCACTGACAAGGGCTAGCTATATCACTAAGCCAAGCCAAGCCAAACTTCTCCTCCACAAAGGGCGAGGAGGGTTGTTTTTCCTTCTTTTTTTTCCCCTTCTTTGATACCCGGCGGATATCTGATGTACCATGGGCAATTTGGGCCATTTTTTTAGGCCAGTGTTTTATGTCAATTAACATCCTAAAAGTGGGGCATTTAAAAATCAAGCATATGCTCAACTCCCTTGAGCAAGCACTAACCCTAAACACTAAACTCCTGGGCATTATCCTACTCTTTTACTTTTTATATCACTACTAGAAATTTTGGGTTTTGCAACTTGTCTTATGCAACTAAAAAATGTCCACATGCAACTATTTTGTAACTGCACATGTTGCATGCAACTCCAAAATAGTAAGGTATAGACATGAGAGACGCCTCACTCTTGATGAGTAGGTGTAAGAACCCTCCCTCTCTCCTGTGTTTCATGTTCTACCTTCAAAGTTCGAAGCATTCAAAAAATATTGCTTTGGTCTTGCCACCTCCATTCCCACACTAGATTTTGGTTGTTTGTCTCCTTGTGTGCTATGAAGACATCGAGATCTCAAGCAAAATGTTTTGGTCTAAAAGGTCTACACCAAGCAACCCTGGAGCATTATCATTCACCATTGCATAACAAGAGTCCAAAGCAATGTAGGGAAAGTTTGTAATAAAATATTTTATCTCTTGTCCTTAATAATTAGAAACTTTGTTGCTTACCTTCTTAGTACCTTGGCCAATTCGACACTATTTTTTTTATTTTTTTTTCAGAAATGTTGAAATTTTCAAAAATTATTTCTTCCAAATCAAAAAATATTGTGAAGGAAAAGAGTTGATATTTAAGAATATTCCATTTTGTTGAAATGAATGTTTCAAAATTAATTAATTATTCGACAAACATGTGTTGAAATGGCCAAGGTTCTACGGTATTATTCACGCATCACATGTTACAACTTAAACTTGTTTCTCCCTTCAAACTTATGGTATCGCCTTCTTATGATGGGGCTACTAATACAATACTCAATGTACACCACTCTTCCCAATTGGTGGGGCATTATCCCACGTAATAATACACTGGAATATACGCAGATGTAAGGTGCCATCCAGAGTCCAAAAACATTCAGAAATTTTCTCCCAGTATGTTGCGAGAGAGTTATGAGCATAATTTAGAAGGTGATCAACCTAGAAATTGGCCTGCTTTGGATAAATTATTATTCCAAAAAAAATTCTCTATTATTATTTGAAAACTTGATCTATTTATTTTCCCCCCTCAAACTAACAACATGTCTACCCCTAGTTAAAAAGAAACTCCAAGAATTGAAAAAAATTAGTTAAAAGATTTCATGAAGAGTATATATGTGAGGCATTTATTCACAAAATAGGAGGCAAAAAATTAGAGTTTGTGTGAAAATGGTATGTAACTCAAATGGGTTTGGAAATCCAAACTTTTCCCACCTGCCAAAAAGAACAAGGAAACAACACAACAACAATTTTGCAAGTAAGATTTGTCAGAGACCAACATGCCTTCTTAGCGCATCTCGACCGGTGCTCAGTATGTGATTCCAGACAGTACAATTTATTGTGAAAAAGTCAAAATGTGCCGGTTTAGCTCAGGAAATTGGTTTTTTTACACCAAATTCTTGCAGCTTGCCGTTGCTGGTAAAGGGCGCAACATAGTTGTGCACCTCCAAAAAAGAGTGTAATACATTGGACGTGACTGCGGCTCAGTATTTCTGATTGGACGATCATAACGATTGATCCAGGTGGTTTGCTGCTAGTAGTTCCAGTTATAGTTTTATTGGTGGGGTTGCCCCCCCCAAAAAACAGATAAACTTAGACATTTAATTTTATTATCCAGAGTGAACATACTGAGCGTCGGTGGAGATGCTCTTACAACAACAACCTCTTGTCCTGCAAAGCAAAGGCAATTACATTATTGTGAAATCATGATCACTAGCACTAATCATCTTGTCTTTAAAGAGCACAGCACATGGATATGGCATTGCCTTGATCAGTGGGAACAACAGCTGTCAGTTACTACTACTCTGAGGCACATGAGCCAGTCTTCAGAGCCAAGAGAAAAGCATAAGCCCCTTTGGAGTGGGTCATAACAAAAAGAAGCCCAAGTCAGTTTGTTACAGACTTTGTTTTTCTTCTCTTTTGGGCCTTGTCCCTGTTTTCAATCAACTATCTTCTTCAGAGACTTGAGAGAGGGAGGCAAAGAGACCAAGAGAGCTTAGAATCCAAGATTCTTCAGAGAGAATGCAGAGGCAAGAGACCAGAGAGCTTAGAATCCAGAGCCCACTAGAGGACTTTATTTTATTTTTATTTTTTTCTTTGTTTTGGGTCATGACTTCAGTTTTTTTTTTTTCTTTTCTTTTGTTTTCGTAACTCTAAAAAAATACTCTCAACTATACATAATTTTTTAAATTAAAAAATATTAATTTTCTTTCATTGAAATTTGAGGTTTTCATTGTGAATGTTTGTAGTTTTTAGGGTTTTGTTAATGTCCAAAGAATTGGATTGTGATCATGGATCAGATGTTTGTTGGGAGGATTATTTCGATCTAAATGCTACTTTCAATCATGTTGGACAATTATTTTCTATCTAAATCATGAGCTAGAGAATTGTTATATCAAATTCATTATTTTCAATGTTTTGTGTTGAGCCAACTTTGTGTGCTTTGTCAAGCAAAAAGGAGAGACATTTTTCTTGAATGTTTTGAATAGAATTGAAAGAAAGAAGTCATTAAGAAGAGGTAGAAACCACTATATGGCTCACAACACATAGATGAGAGACAAAAAAATTTGATGCATTTATAGAATTTTTTTGAAGCTTTTAACAACTTGATTGAAGAATTGACGCTATTTTTTTGAAATGCGGGTGTATTAATCCAATGAGGTCACTATTGGGAATCAATAAAATTATTGCAATTGTGCATATAGGTTTGCTGATGAGTTTAATCCTAAACATTTGTCAAACAAGTTTGATGTGAGCACATACACTTTGCACAAATATGTGAATGTAGTTTGTGATGTCCTATGCAACAAGAACAATTTTTTTGGCAAGATCAGCCTTTCATTTGAAGATCATTTATTACACATTATACAACAATTTCAAGAGCTCATAGGTCTCCTAAACATATGTGGCATTATCGATGGTACTCACATCTCATTAGTTGAAATGCCAAATAAAAGGTACACTCTTGTAATGTCAAACTATTACGATAAAAAAAAATTCCATAGCATTGTCCTACAAGTTGTATGTGATGCATTAAGGATGTTCTAGAATGTTTGTGTTGGGCAACTTGGAGGAGTGCAAAATGGGGATAAAATTCAAAACTTCCAATTCGTATAAGGAATTGAGGATTTAACAAATTGTGTAAGAGTCAAAGATTATTGTTCAAAGCATGAAGATGACACCTTATTTCATGAATGATTCTATATATCCCATACGTATTTACTTATCAAAAAATTGAAAGTCTCATAATCTAAATGATGTAAATAAAAGGAGATATGATAGTAACTTGAATTCTAGAAAGGTTATCTTAGATAATGTTCTTGGGTCTTTAAAGAATAAATGATGAATATTGAAAATTTTCAATGTCGTAGTTTGTTGTGTGTTACACAACTATTGTGAAATGTGAAAAATCCCAAAACTAGGTCACTTGAATGATGTAATAAAGAGAGACAACCTTGCAAGATTTAAAGTTGACGGAGATAAAAAAAGCAAGCAAAACGAGCAAGAGAATTAATGAAGATAATTTTGTTTGAACAATGGTTGATAGACCACCTGAAACGGATTTGATTTTTCACATTGTACCTTGAACATGGATTGAAATAGACAAATTATATTTCATTTGTTGTGCACACAAATGTCACAAAATTGCAATGAAATCACACACCATTAATCTCCAAAAACAAGATTAAAATTCATGTAAAAAAATACAATATGATGTTATTGAACACGACCACCTATAAAAGAACTAAACATTGAAAGATCTATGGGCTTTAGTACTTTAGCAAAATAGCAACCATTTGTAATTGTCCCTCCAAGAGCAATTTCCCCCTTTCTTATCATCTTCAAGTATTTAAAATGTGATGTCCCTTGTCATTTGCATTTTCAAGGTCTCTATTTTTTTTTGTAGTTAATATTTTTTGATGGCTTCTACAATTGATGGAAACTCCCCAAATAGACATCTTTTTTAACTTTTAGTTTTCTTGTTTGATTTGCCTATAATATTAAACAAATTACTAACCTTTGTTTTGGGTAAAACTACATCAAATGTTTCATCATATGTTTGATTAAGTGTGACATGTTCATTCCTATCAATAAATACTAGGATTTGACAATTAAAGCTTTGATGTTGTATTTTTGCAATAATGTTAGGATGATCATTCAAATTCACCGCATGAAGATGAAGTAAATGAGGACCCTCATTTATGCCACCACTTGCACCATCTAGAATGTCACAAAACATTTCATACCATGGCCAAAAGAAAGAGGAACACTTGTTACATTGCACATTTCATGTTCTTCATATATTTTTTCTTCAATTTTGTTATTTTCTCTTGACAGTATTTTCAAGTGCATGACACATGAGTGGGGAATGGCACTCCCACTACTTCTCTTCCCATAAATCGATCATCATTTCCCATTTCCCAGGAAGGTTTATAACCTCTTATCAACTTGAGGTTTCTCATCAATTCTAAGGACCCCCAAACCAACATTCACACTTAAATCACAAATTCAACCCTTGAGAAGAAAGAAAACTCAAATTCAACCTTTAAGACGAAGGAAAACTCAGTGTTTCCAAAAGATATCCCATGAAAGAGTTAGGCTTCTCATTCATTTTTTTCCTCCAAAAACAACACTTTAAACATTTTGAATTATGTGGATTTTTGGACTCTTTGGATTATCTTTGTATTGTGTTTCGTTCTATGGCTTTTCTATATGTAAATTACATTTTGGGTTTTTTATGGTCTTTATTTTAAAAGGTTTTTTTTTTCTTTGTTCTATGGGTTGGAGTTTCCCATTTTTAAGTGAATAACAAAAAATCCACACCATTAACCAACATAATGCTGGCATGAAACGTATGCTTGTAGATGTGCTAACAACAAATCAAAAGGCATAGTTTACAAAATATATATACCTTACATTTGTGTCATGTGCCATGATTATTTTGTTTATAATGATATCAAAAAAACCATGGTGAAATATGAAATTTGTATTTACATGCAATATTTTTCTTAAGGAATTTTTGTTTATAGTCATGGTTATCATCCATAGGAACATGTAGAAAAAGTGATGATCATCCCTAGGAAGATTTAACGAAGTTTGGCTATAAACCAAATATGAAGTACAAATCTTTAGTCATTGCCCTATATTTTTGCTACATTCTAAAAACAAAGTACAATTTTTTTGTGATTTCTACTTTCTTTTTACTTTTAGCAATTAAAAACTTCATAATCATTTTATTTTTAATTTTTAATTTCATTTGTTAGTGATATTTCATCAATTAATAGAAAGCCAATCTTATCAATAAGAAGTCATAACATGATCATTATTTCTAAAAGCCAAGTTATAACAAAATAACCCCAATTGGTTTTGAAATGCCAAAGTGGAGAGGAAAACTTCAAGGTGGGCGCATTCCCAAAATGGGGGCCCAACCTTGTCCTAGGCTCTTCATTTTGGGAATCATACATGTGGGCTTTACCCATCATAAAGCATGAGGCAAAGGTCATTAGTACAAAATGGGGGTAGAATTCACTAATTTAAATAACTATGAAATTATAAGAATGAAATAGGTTCAAAGCATTTTAATGATTTCAAGTTAAAGTTATTTCACTATAGGGTCACTATGTAAACATTATGTTTCACTACTAATTGATTTAATTCATTATTATAATTTACTATGATAAATAGGTTTAATTTTATATTGTTATTTTAAATACCTTAGGCTACTTTAGGTTATACCTTATGTTATTTTAGGTTATTATATTTCAAGGTATCCTAGCTTATTATAGATTTTTTTATTTTAAGTTATTTAAAACTAAATTATTTAACTAACCTTAGGCTATACCTTAAGTTATTTTATTTCAAGTTATATTTTAGACTATTCAAGGCCATTCAATTTATGTTATTATAAGTTATTTTATCCTAAGATATAATAATTTAAAATAACCTAAAATATATATAATGACCTAAGGTAAAATAACCTTTCAAAAGTAAAAAATGACATATGGTAGAATAACCAATAATAGTTTTAAATAGCTTACAATCAAATAATTTGGAATAACCAAGAATAAATTGTGGTATCATAACCTAAAATAACCAATAATAACCCAATTTAAAATAATTTAGAATAGTCAAGAATGACTTACAATAAAATGCTCCATAATAGCCTATAATAGAATAGTCAATTAACCTATGATAAATAGCTTAAAATAACCAATAATAATTTATGATAAATAACCATTAATAGAATATCCACCAATAGCCTATTGTAATATAACATATAATAACAAACAATAGTTTATAATAAAATAACCACCAATAACTTATGGTAATATAATCTATCATAACAAACAACAGCCTATAATAAAATAACCACCAATAGCTTATGGTAATATAACCTAAAATAACCAACAATAGCCTATGGTGAAATAATGTAAAATAGTCAACAATGGTGTATAATAAAAAAATATAGAATTGTTAATAATGGCCTATAGTAAAATAATGTAGAATAGTCAACAATGGCCTATGATAGAATAGCTTATGGTATTATAGCTAAATTTTGTTTAAAATAACTTAAGATATATAAAAAATGGTGCATAATAATATGTGATAACGAAAAATGTCATTCATTTAAATAATTGTTCAATGGTTAAGGATTTGTTGTTTAAGCATGGAAGTGAAAAGAAGTGAAGGGTTCAAACTTTCACTCTTGCACCCTAGGTTGGAGGGCAAAGTGTTTAGATAGGCTAGGTTCCTAATTTATGAAGGTTCCTAAATGCCTAGCCTAGGTTTTTAATTAATTATTAACGGATTTATTATTGATGATTTAAGTATTAATAAATTTGATTAACTATTGGTAAATTCAATTAACTATTAATGGATTTATTTATCCATAGCAATTGATCCCTATTTACTAAGGGGTTGTTCACTTTCATTATGATAAATTTGTTCAATTTCATACAAAATCTAATGAAACACAAAGTGAACTTGAATGTATTATGGTGTAGTGGATTATCATGAACTTTATTATACATAGAATTATGCATGTAAAATTGTTAATAAATTAATGGATCATGACCATGCATATTAATGCAAATCTTTTCCCTTTTATAGAATTCTCAAAACTCAAATTGAAAAATTAGTTCAAACTTCTCCCCTTCACACAAAATGCAAAACTTATATCCCAAAATTATAATAATGTGTGAAGGTGTTTGAAGTTTGTCACACCAAGTGCAAAGTTTAAATCAAAAAATACGTGAAGGTGTTTAAGGGCCATCCTATTGCCATCCTCATGGCCAAAAATCATTTTGGCAAATTATGATGCAACATGTGATAATTTCACTATGATTTGCATGGAAAAATCTAAAAAACCTTATACCATCCTAACTATTGAATATGAATGTACATGTGCTATGTGGTCTCTATAAACATTAAACAACAAATATGAATAGATTAGGATATAATTATATGAGAGCACATATAACTTGACCAAAAGATATGAATGTGCATATGTGGTTTCTATAAACATTAATTAACAAATATGAATAAATTGGGATATAAATATTTAGGGAATGTACAATGTGAACAACATATATGCATATTTTGAGTTATCAAGTATGTTTAATATGCATACACAAAATGTTGTTTATGCAATATGAAATATTTTGGTTGCTTAAAATCCTAGATATAAAAAAATAACCAAAATAAGATATGATTTTATGCATACATGACCATTGGACATCTAAAATATTTGGTATAAGTAGCCAAGATTGGTTTGAACAATCATTGTAGTTATAGAATTTCCAATCATCTTCCTCCCCGAAAAATATATTAAAAAAATTTGTCGAAGGTGCAAGCATAATAAAATAGACACATAAATCACCATAATAACATTTGATGGTTATGTGCTACTTTAGGTGTTCTTGGGGGTAACAATATACAAATTATATGAGGTGAAAAAAACTCTAGAACTACTTTTAATAAATGGTTGAAGTTTAGGTTGGGTTCTTGACATTTTAAATTTGAAGGTTGTTTCTTTGAGCATCTTGTTGCATCCATTTAGATAGGCGAACAATAGGTTTGGAATAATGTTGGGCATGTATATATTTTTTAATATACCAACCAAATTAAATATATAAAGGTTTTAAAAAGTTCCAAACTAAGTAAGCATAAAGGTATAAAAGCTTCGAAAGACATCAATTTAGGTCAAGGATGAATCATTTACCCTATAAATACCATGTGAATATAAATGGGTAAACATAGGGTAAAAACATTTACACAAGTATGACATGTTTCAAATGAATAAAAAAATACTTCTACCATGGGCATTGTAAACATGAACACATGAAATTTCAAACATCCTATCCAAAAAATAAACAAAATATAATCAAATCAATCCATAGTGTTAAAAACATATTCAAAGCATTTTTATAATAAAAAGTCTTAATAAATTCAAAAGGTTTCCAATAACATATGATAAAAAAAAAATTTAAGGTAATTATTAATACCCAAAAAACATATTTTCAATAGTTAGTCACCACAATCTAAACAATTCCATCATAACCATTGCAAAATATGGAAATGCATATATGTTATATCATGATTTGGACATATTATCTCTATTTGCCTTCCATGGGTAAAGGTATATCTCAATTATATACTAGCATAGTAATATAGAAGTAGGATAAAACTAAAATATTTACAAGTTGAATAGGGCAATTGAAAGTGTAACCAAAAAATATCACCATCCATGTAAGGTGTATATTTAACATGTTATAGACTTGTAGATATATTAAAGCAATAGATTTACCCACCCAACACATTTGAACTAGAGGCAATTATGGAAAATTGTTACAAACTCCTATTGGTTATAAACATGGGCATATACCAAATAATCATTAGAAGGGTAATTTTTTTAAAATCAAGAATTCTAAAATCCCTTAGGGGTTTACGATGCAAATAACCTCTCATGTCAAAGGACTATGACTCATAAATTGTAGCAAGTTACTTTTACTTCAACTTATGATAACAAAAGTTTGGCACCATGTTTTTAATTCATGTAATAATAGTGATTCTTGATGCCATGATAATCACATTCCCCCTCTGTAAGCACCATGGTTTGTGTCAAAAACATTATCATTAGGCAAATTGTTTGGGATGTTTTAATTTAATTGGAATGTGAGATTGAGCTTTTAGGGCAAATAAAGTGGTAAAATGTTGAAAGTTGATGTAATCATTAGTGTCTTTTGGTCATCATAAAAGGTTTATTGGAACATAATAAAGGATACTATGAAATGAAAAGAACATTGGATATTAGTGTCTTTTATTTTATGGTGGTGTGTATGATTTCTATTTTTGGTGATTGCACCTAAGTGTTTTTTATAAGTTTTGTGTGATTATCTTTATAGAGGTTATATGTTGATTGTGCAATGTTGTAAAACCACATATGTAGGCACGTGTAGATGGATGTTAACAAGGATTACTAAACACTATTCAAACAACACCATCTAATGGAAAAGGGAGATAATTTTGCAATTGTTGAATAGAGTGTTGTTGTTTTTGTTAAGCAAATTGATTTTTGTGAAATATTATGTTACTGTGTATGTAAATTTTTGTAGATCTGATTTTTTTTTATTATGTACTTTACTTTGTAAAACATAGATGTGCTCAATATACAAGGAGATGTTTGAGCAAGTGATGATTGATTCAAGTTTAAAACCAAAGTTCTTGTTTGGAGAATGCCTTTTGTTGTTTGCCAAAGTTGTGGTTCATGAAGTTTTTAACCCACAAGGACCTTAAAGATTTATGATTGATAGAAGCAGGTTATTTGCAAGCCATCATAATTATTTGTGATGTATAGAAAAGATGGACCCATCAAAGGGAAATTGTATTTTTTTTCATTAAGCCAAAAAATGGGATTTATGACTATGGAAACAACTACATTTGTAGTCCTTTGAAATGCATGCAACTCCATATTGTATGGTCAACTCAAATTCATTATTTTTGTCATATTTTCTTCCATGGCAATATCTACAAACCACATTCTTGATTGTGTCTTTCATAACTATAATCATTTTGACCATAGTCTTTAACCTCTAGGTTATTAACCTACTAACCTACTATTAAACTACCTAGGTTAGGATAAAAACATAGCTTAAGCAATGTAGGCTAGCTGATAAACCTAGCCTAGGTTAAGTTGCTTAAATTAACTAGGTTGTTTAGGCTACCTAATCTAGGTTTAGGCATAGGGGGATATTCTTATTTGAATATACAAAATATACGAGTAAAAAATAAGGTCCCATATATTAATCTTTATATATAACATATGTACTAAATATTTAGATAAAAATTAGTAGGTTTTATTAATAGGTTAATAAATGAATTGGCAATTGAGGAGAAACATGAAATGAAGGATCCATTTAAACCATTGACAAGATTGAATCACTTTGAAAAACTTACATTTGTTCAAAGAAAATTTGCATTTTGTAACCAATAAATTTGTGATTACATGTGACTAATTGTCACATGTAATTATTAATTACATTTGGTTCTTGACATATTTGTGATTAGGTATTTTTTCATTCTTCCAATAGGTTGAAATTTGTTACTATTTTCACACATCAACAACAATTTACATCACATTAGTCACATTTTAGTCATAACCAAAGCAAATTTTTTGAACAAGTATGACATGAACTTAAAACCCTTAAAAATATAACAAGGTTACTATGTCAAGCGTGTTAGTTTAGTTGCTCAATTATGTCCTAGTTAGTTAGGGATAAATTGGGTTAGTTAAGTTAATTAAATAATATGTAACCAAATTCAGGTGTGAACAGGGTTCAATTTTTTTTGTCATGGGATATAATCCCATCTTGTGTGACCTCAAATCACTTTTGGTGATTTAAGAATCCAGAACATAGTTTATGTTTTATAATTTTTTTGTGTTATGCAAGTGTTTTGGTTTTCTATGTTTTGGGCTTGGATTCTTGCGTTGTTGCAAGTGAGTCAATTTTTGAATCACTAAAAGTTTAATTAGTTGTTTTTGTGTTACAATTAGGTTAGAGTTGTTTAACATTTATTTTTTTGGGTTTTTTGTTGTGTGTGTGTTATGCATGGGAATTTGGGTTAGTAACAAATGTTGTGTAGTTTGTTTTGGTTTCTATATTACAAGTTGGTTTTTGCAAAAAAATTGTTCAGGTTGCAAATACCGTTCGTTTGCAAATCTTGGTTTGCTTCACTTGGCGATTTTAATGTTTTTGTACTTGTTTTTCATTACATGAACTCCTTTGGGAATTGAACCCAAACAAGGCCAAGTCCTTGGAGTTTGGAGGTTGCAAGAAAAGTAGCAAAATTCATCAAAAAAAACGCAAGAAGAAGGCCTTTGGTTTGGTCACAAAGGGGCCCCTTTTGTTATTTTTTAGTTTTATTTTCTTATCTTTCCCCCCCTTGGGTTTGGATGTGGTGTACCATGCAGGGTATTTTTATGTTGTGTGTTGTGAGTGTGGTGACAGTGATGGTTATAAGTGCGAACATAGGAGTGCACAACAACTAAGGGTATATTAAATCAATGGATACACCTAGGTTAAATATACACAATTTCATCCATTGACCAAGTATACCCTTAGGTTGGCTAACAAAAACTAGGTAGCTTGGCTAAGCATAGAATATAAATTGCAAGTATGAGGACTCAAATTCATCATCTCCATATTGAAGGACTAAGTCTTTAATCATTGCATCATTTTTTCATGAAATGATAAGTTCTGTCATCATATTATCATGAACAATTCTTCCTAACCTATTTAAGTATTTTAATTTAACTACTTTATTTAGCCTAACTACCTATTCTATGTATCTTATGTTGTTATAAGCTATTGCAAGCTATTACAAGCTATTTTTATAGGCTAGTTTATAATACTTAACTACTTTAAATTCTTTTAATTACCTTAAGTTGTTTTAAGCTATTTTAAACTCTTATTAAATTACCTTAGGTTATAGTAAACTATTTTTAAACTACCCTAAGCTATATTAAGTTATCTTAAACTTCTATTACATTGTTGTGTCAATTTGTAAACTAAAGCCTTCCATATTTTGTTTTCAATTGTTATAAAAGCATTTCCATTACAAGTTGTCAAATTGCTCTTGTAAAATTTTTCAATTGTTATAAAAGCATTTCCATTACAAGTTGTCAAACTGCTCTTGTAAAATTGACATTGCTAGTGACTTTAAAGGTTCATCACCCAAAATTGATGGCATATTTTTGCGCCCCCCTGTCATAAGAGCCCCCACACTTCCCATCATATGATTTTGACACATTCATGTAAGTAATTTCAGTGGAATTCAACACATCTCCAACTCACCCCCATATTGTCACATGTCAAAATTAAACCTATTTATCAAGGAGTCTCCAACTAATCTTTTTTATTTTAATTTTTGAGAGCAAGTTGTGATTTAGGTAGTTTTTAAAAAGTCTTCTTTTAAAAAACATTTAAAGTGAGCTATGAGGTATCTTGCATTGTAATTTGAAGCTTATGCAATAGCTCGTAGTTTATTATGCACACAAAAGGAGATTATTGTTCGTCACTTCCACAAAAAATAATTATTCGTCATAACAATTTAGAGCATGCACATAACTCAAAGTAGTGTAGCAACATATTGTGAATTTTTCACAACAAAACATGTGTGTTGCTACAAGCTTGACATTTATGTCACCAATGTGCAAAAATTCGCCCAACATAAAAATGGTGGTCGTGATTAGGTTTTTTTGGGTTCAAATATGTTGTCTTAAAAGCTTGGCAAGTTTTCCCATTTTTTAGCCTTTTTTCAAATTTACAGTATAAGAAAAAAATTCCATATTCTTTCCAAAAAAATTTGTCACCATTATGTGAAAATTCACCCCAAAAAAAAACATTAGTAGTGGTTAGGTTTTTTTTCTTTTGAGTTAAAATCTATCATCTCCAAATATTTTTGGCAACTTTTCCCAAAATTTTCCTTGTCTAATGATGTGGAAATTTAACAAAAGAAAATAATGTTGGCACAAGCACAAAATTAAAAGTTTTTGGATCCTATTGATTCATAGCCCCTAGAAATCCACATTTTTGATTACACATGGCTCAACAATAGAAAGATGCTTTAGTGGCTCAAATAGTAGAGCACATGTATGAAAATGAAAATTAGTTCATCAACATGTTGGTTCAAGAGAATGCGAACATTGCAATAGTAAAACATGAACACTTGATCCATGGTGGCTCTAGACCTTGAAGATCTCCAAATTTGTTTAGAGATTGGCAACTTGGGCATGATAGGATTTATTATGATTACTTTTTTGGAAACCATGTGTAGGACGGGAAATTATTTAAAAGGCGATACAAGATGAGTAGAACTTTGGTTTTTAAAATTATGGACACACTTGTAGCTCATCATCTTTACTTTTCTTATAGGCGAAATGTTGTGGGTGTGTATGGTTAATTTAACATTAAAAAATGCACTGCAACATTAAGAATGTTTGCTTACAAAATGGCTATAGACGCCATTGATGAATATTGTAGGTTGGACGAGAGCCATGGAGGCTCTCAAGCTTTTTGTTAGAGGAATCTAAACTTGCTTCAAATCTACCTACTTGAGGCAATTAACATGAGTTGACCTCATGAGCCTCGAGTTAATCAATGAAACTAAAGGTTTTCCAAGTATGTTCGCATCCATCAATTGCATGCATTATCAATGAAAAAATCATCCTACTGCATGTCAAGGTTAATTTCATGATAAAGATGGGCACAAAAGCATAATTATTTAGGCAATAACTAATTAATCATGGTGGATATGGCACATGTTCTTTGGTCAATTTAAGGGCAATGATGACATTAATGTCTGAGATAGGTTTCCTCTAGTACGAACATGTTGAGGGGTGAATCTATGGGCCTAAATTTATTTGTGAATGGTTATGTGTATTATAAATGGAATCCTTCTAAAATGTGAATATATTTTTTCACATATGGAATCTAATGTAGGTGGTCACGCTTTGTGTACACAATCCATGAACCTCAAGATGAAAAGAAGTCTCACTTTGCGATAATGCAAGAATCTACATGCAAAGATGTAGAGAAAGCCTTTGGTGTCTTGTAAGTAAGATTTGCAATTATACGGAACGTTTCCTAAGCATTAGAACATAGCCACTATTGATGACATCATGATAACATGTGTGATTCGTTAGAACATGATTGTTGAAGACGAGAGTGACACATGTTTGGAGAACTTATTTGAACCTAGCAATGTTCCTCACCTAAGACAAAGGTTATCATTTGAGGACTTGATTCAAGGCACAATGGAACTTGCGAGTGTAGGAACAATATCGTAGCTTGCGAGGTAATTTGATTAAGCAATTTTGGGCTATGAAAAGGTCCAACTTTGCTTGAAATTACATATTGGAGTTTTGTTTGAACCAATGTTTGAACCCATGTCAACATTTTTGTAGTTTGATCTTGTGTTCAAGGACCTTGAAATTGGAACAACTATATTGTAATTTTTAGTGATTCCCTCCTAGCCAGTCAAATTGAAATTGATGTTGGTAACTTGTCAAATTGGAGTTGTTGTGAATTCTAACATCTCCTCACAAAACACCGATGAAATAGATACTTCTTTATTCCAAAGTTGTTTCATTTCAATTTATGTCATACTTACTTCAAGTAATGTCCCCTCCTCTCTCATCCCTTGTCCACACTACAAACTCATCAACAACCCCAAATACCTTCCACTAGAAATCAATTGGACCATTTCCATTCACACAAAACCAACCTTGCAATCAAATTAAATAAAATTTAAAACCTTAGGCATACATCACATATATTTAGGCATTCAACCACTTTCTTTGATTTGAACTCTATGAGTGCATGGATTTCATCACATGCAATTTCTCAAGACTTCAAGATACCTTCTTCTCTCTTGAATCATCAACCCCCCAAGGACTCCAACAATATTTTCCTTTATTTCAATATTTTCTTTAATCAACTAATCAACGCAAATGCATTAATGTATCTTTCTCCTTGTATTATAAAGATTTTTATGCATTAACTCAAATGGACTAGTGTGGTTTCTTCTCATGAATTAACATATAAAACGTTATGCAAAAACATGGTTTTATGATTGAACACTTTTATGATTGTGTTTCAAGCCTCATCACGTAATCGTTTGCAACATGTCATTACTTCATTTATGCAACTAATTTTTAGTGTCCAACTGGCGCAGGTATGTATTACGGGTAGATGGACGGAAATGAAATGGATGGGATGAAATTTTCATCATCTGTATCGCTGGCACTCTTTGTCGTCTTCCTCTTCTCGGCGCCGTGCGAATCCACTCCGAGCTCTCTTGATTTGCACCACGCTTGCTTGCTTGCTTGCCCCCCCCCAGCCCCCCGCCACCCACGCCGTTTTTTTTTCTTCCCCGCAAATTAGATGGATGCTTTTTGTCGTCTGTTGTTCCTCTTGTCGTGGTGATTTTTTATGCATACTCCCAATCGATTCTTTTGGGTTGAAAATCCGGCGTTCTTTTAATGTCTGGAGGAAAAGAACCTGGGATTGGAGATTAGGCGGAGATTGGAAGGAGAGGGAGGCAAAAGAAAACGCCTGGATCGGGCGGGTGGGCGACCGAGCGAGCGATCAAGTACTGCTGCAGAGTAAGAACATCGTGCCTCATTTTCTCAATCACTTGATCTTAGTGTTTTTGTTCTTTTGGGGGGGGGGGGGGGGCGGGGAGACGGGGGGTTTAAGGGGTTTGTTTTGGGGGGGTTTTTGCGTGGCCTTTGACATGGGGGGGGTGTGAAACTGGGGTTTTGAGGGTTATACTATGGGCTGGTTTTCTCGTGGTCTATGCAAATGGCGTGTTGTGATAGTGTTTTCTTTTTTTTGATAAGCCCGTTCTTGGAGTGATATTTGACTGCAGATATTAGGTTTCCGTGTGCAGTGCGGGCAGGCGCGCGCGTTGAGAGTCTGCAGAAGAGATTGCAGCAGCGACGGGGATTTTGCGGTTGGGGGAAAAATAGCGTAAGATGGCAGCAGCAGGAGGAGGAGCAAGAGGTCGAGCAAATTATGATGAACTCATCAAGTTGCTCTTGATTGGGGATAGTGGTGAGTTATGACATTCTTTCATGTATTTTTTCTTTCATGCACATCCTTTGCTTGTGGTCAGTACATGGGATGGATCTGCAGATCTGTGCTGATTGTCTTCTACCCTTGTGAAGCATGTTACTGTCAACTGAATCGTCAGTGTCCTTTTCAGGCTGGTTTATGCATTCTTCAGAGGCTAAAAGCATGGAGACTTATTTTGGCAGGTGTAGGAAAGAGTTGCCTGCTCCTTCGGTTTTCTGATGACACCTTCACGACCAGTTTCATCACTACCATAGGGTATGTGGATCTTATTTCCGAGGGCAGGTTCTGCATGTGGAATTGATGGCAGGCAGGGCTCAATGCAGTGCATTTGTGGTGATTAACAAGGTTTCTTTATCTGAACCGTGATCACTGCATTTCAGGATTGACTTCAAAATCAGGACCATTGAGCTTGACAATAGGCGCATAAAGCTCCAGATATGGGATACGGCTGGACAAGAGCGTTTTCGCACAATCACAACAGGTTGGGACTGCTTACTGTCTATTTTGTAGTCTGGACCTCCAAAACTACTGTAGAATGTTTGATTGCTGTATTGCAGTCTTCATGCCATTTCTCTTGCCTTTGTGGATGACTATGAATTCTCATGGAGCTAAGTCTGTGCATTGTCCAGCCTTTGTTTAAGGCAGTGATATTTCTTTGTGAAATCTCAATAGCTGCATCCCTGGATTATTTGCAGCATACTATCGGGGTGCAATGGGTATTCTGTTGGTTTACGACGTTACAGATGAATCCTCTTTCAACAGTACACATTCTCTTGCCATCCAAACTGTGCCAAACGTTATGTGTCCTTTGTGCAGTCAAGTCCTGGTGTTGTGCCCTAAATCAAGAGCATGAATTGTTGCTAAGATT
>Ga0116229_10006797_pt1 | contig 18329 bp, 16 predicted proteins | sample S1TSphgellanicum_3_FD_87313 | JGI IMG/M metagenome (GOLD analysis project Ga0116229, IMG submission 87313) | Host-associated microbial communities from peat moss isolated from Minnesota, USA - S1T2_Fc - Sphagnum magellanicum MG | ecosystem: Host-associated > Plants > Peat moss > Unclassified... | reverse complement strand
GTTTTTTTTAATTTTTGCCTCCTCCTCGCCTTCGTAGCATGAATGTATTTTTGGGAGGAAAAAAAAAAAGAAAAAAAAAGAGAGGGGTTTTGGTTGGGGTGGGGGGGGGGGGGGGGAGGGGGGGGGGGGGGGGGGGGGGGGGGGGGGGGGGTGGGGTAAAGGGTTTAGGGGTGGGCTTTTACCCTACCTCTAAAAGCCTGCATAATAATAACTGCTAGGGTAGGGTATGGGTGCTTTACGTCACGAGAGACATGAGGGACGCATGCCAAATACCAATGCGAGCCACGTTACTTGCCTCTCATAAACACCCAACACTCTACTAGGGGAAATGGACAAACCACTCTAATAATTATTATTATTAGCCCAAAGTTGTGGTACCCACCTCCCCGCCCCTTAAACTCCATCCCCCAAAAACATGCCTGGATTTGAGGAAATAACTAATGAATCAATACTTAATAATTATTACTAATGAATTAATGCTTAATTACTTTAACAGATCAAGCTAATTCTAAGATCTACCTATTATGAAAAAAGTGCCCCCACCCACACCAGAGCTAAATTAATTAAGTTAACTCCAGAGAGTTAATTCAACTGGCCTAGCCTACTTCAAGTTCATTCTCCTTGGAAAATAGAATTGGGGATTCATTATTGTTCCTTTATTTAACCCTTTAAACACCTAATAGGGCCCAAATTTTGATTTTCTTTTTGGAATTAAAAAACAAATTGTTGCACCAATTGAGTATAGTAAAATAAGTAACCTAATAGAGGGCCCCCCCTCCCCCCCCTCCTCCCAAAATTAGAATACACTTGCTTTTCTTTTGGTTTGAAAAGCAACAGACCTCCATTGATTTATTTCATATAGGCTACTTGGTACATTACCTTTGAAACAAGTGGCATTTCAGTTGTGAGTGGGGTGGGGTGGGGTGCGTGTTAGATTATTATTATTTTTGGTTTTTGTTGCACTTGCCATTTGCCTAGGCCAAAAATGGCAAAGAACATAGGGAAGACATTTCTTGTAGCCAACGAGGGCACCTTTGGGGAACAAGTGATGTTTTATATTTTTACTAGTGTGGCCTGTGCCCTTGGCCCAACTGTACACTCGTCCTCAACTGACTTTTCCTTCTGAAACCTGGTTTTTTGGAATTTATTTGAATTTTCAGCAGCAAAAACCACTTCAAAATCAATATCTCCCACATTCTGAATCCAAATCTTACCAAATAAATTCCATTAAATCCTGCTCATCAAGTTCTTTCCAACAAGACCCAAGGCACATTCCAATTCATCCGAAAATTTCAGCTACAATTTAATTTAATTTTTAGTGAAGAAATCATTCAATATTCAAGAACTTTTGCACTGCAAGCCCAAATGCCATGGAACGGAACCAAGCCCATGCACCCCTCCTCATCAAGAGCTTTCCAAAGACATCAAGAACATCCTGATCTGAAGCATCCCGGTTCAGTGGATCTCATAACTACAAAACAAAATACCTTCCTTCATAGTTAGATTATTCTTGTGTTCCCATCATGTTCCCAATCATTTGCCATATGTTCACAATGATAGGTCCAATGTGTTCATGTTTAGGTTCCCCAAGTTCTCAATGTGTTCCTCAGTGGCGTTCCCAATAGCACCTCAGTTTTATCCCATTTTCTTTGGCAAATGTTATCCTCCTTTCACCTATATAAGTGGGCACCTGTATAAGTGGGCCAAAGGGGAGGAACTCTATACTTCAAAATAGAACCTTCTATTTTGGGGAGCCTCCATAGTGTGTTTTTTTTTTTTTTTTGGGGGGTGATTCCACAGCCAATCAAATTGGCTCATTGCAAAAAAAAAGAAAAAGAAAACTTGAGAAGCACCTCATCTGATTAATAGGAGAGTTGAATAGGTAGGGTGAATAGGTATGGCCCAAAAGGTTGTAATAGCATAGGAAAGGTGAAAACCAAGCCTTACCCTACACATTTAACAATTCTAACAATTCTACTTAGGAAATATTAGGGTAGAAATTTATTATTTTATGATTGCACTTCTTACTTGGATGTAGTATAAGATCCCTGGAACCTTACATGCAAGATGCTCTATATTTTGAACAAAGGGCTGTCCCAGAGTTTCTGATCATGGATAAAATGATCAGATGAACTCCTAAAATATTTTATCCTCCTTAGAAATATGTGAACCTGCCAAAATATTTCTCACATCCTAGTTTAGTTATTTACTTTTCTGCAACTCCACACATAAAACTGAAATGGGGATTGCAATAGGTCGGAACTATCAATAGCAAACCACCTGGACCAATCATTATGATCGGCCAATCAAGAACAGGGAGCAGCACTCAGATCATATTTATTACACTCTCCTCTAGCTGGTGCACAGCTTTGATGCGCTTTTTACCAGCCTCAGCAAACTGAGCAAATGTGCAGTGGAAACACCATTTTCCTGAGCCACACCCGCATATGTTGGCGTTTCTTCATCCAATTTTAATGTGCAGTGTCACATACACCGGTGGGGATGCTTTTACAAACAAACAAACTGCAACTGTCTCAAGAATATACCTACAACTAGCAAGTGCCTCTAGGAAATGTCTAGTTTCCATATTTCCCAACGTACCATTGTGAACTTTTGGTAGACTTGAGAAGCTTGAAACTTGGCCTAATCCATTCTTGGAAAACATTTAGTTCAAAAGAGGAAGACATTACATTTGGTGAATATATTTGGAACAAATTAAAACTTGTCACAAAAAATGAAAGTTTAGAAATATGATTCAAAATTGAGGTTATATTTGATATTTTTGCATGAAATTTTAAGTGAAGAATGGCATGATAAAAGAAAAAAAATTCACCAAATTCGAGAAAAATGTTACATTTGCCAAAATATTTTGATCATGAAATGTTGTTTCTTATTGTTTCTAAATCACAAAAAAAATATTTTTTAATATTTTCGTTAAATGATAATAATGAAAGAGGATAACATCCTTGAATTGGGCATGGTGTTTTCTTTTACATTTTGTTTTCCCTTGTTAATGGAACATGTCACCCAACATCGACCCTATGATTATCAAAAAAATGTATGTTATATATTATTTATACATTAAATGTACCCAATCATTTATATTTGATTGTTGGATCAAAGTTAATTTTGACTTAAAATGAACTTTAAATTATGAAAAAAATGTTATGCACATTTCAAAAAAATATTGTTTGAATTTAAAATCATCAAAAAATTGTCATCATAATTCAAGCTTACTTCACATTGTTATATTCTTTATACATCAATATGTTTGATTCAAATGATTCACCTTTAATGTGCTTTCACCCCATGGTAGTTAGTTATGTGCTAACCATCCATATGTATCTACTTACCTACTAGCTTCCAAGTGCATTATGTATTCGCCTACATACATAATAACCATTTATATTACCTACCTACTTACTTGTGATACCTATCCATTTACATATGTAGTTACTTAGGTAGAGTGACGCGAAGTGGGATAGCTTAAATGATAGGTTAGTCAAGTGGAACCTTGGTAATTTAGTTGTGGTTCATTCATGGTTGAACCATAATGGGTTTTCAATGGATGGTGCACTTGTGTAATTTTGAAGGTGATTCAAATTTACATAGTTTCATCACCTTAAGAATTACAACTTGGGAACTATAATGAGACAAAGTTTGTGGGATAGTTTTAAAAACAATAATTTTATTTCTAAGGTTTAATTGAAAATGTTGTTATAACATTATTTATTATTACACCATTATAGTTACAAGTAATTACACGTGACCTAGTAAATGTAATATCGATGTCCTTATGGGCATAAGATCCCACCTACTCTTAAGCAATTTAGGCATGATATCCATCTTCTTTTTTACAAGGACAATCACAAATATAAGTTGCCTTCCAAATACATTAGGAATTTTAGGTGAATGTTTTACATGTAAGGATAAAAATTGAAAACATTATTGTTATGGGAATAACAAGCATGTGCAAGTTGGGAACTAAATGCAAGACCTAAATTCCTAGAATAGCCCCATTTAAATCCTCATTTGGTGCAAAAATCCACCAGAATTTTGCTTTTGTAAATGGACAATTATAATTAATTAAATAGGAAGATCAAAGGGCACCTTATGTGTAAAGTGCAATTTTGTAAAACCTTATATGTGATGTGTTGTTCTTTATTAAATAGGTTAAAATAAGGTGGGTCACCAAAAAGAAGAGGTAGGTTGACATAGTAGAATTGACCATAATGGTTGACTTTGCCTTGCAATATTGATGTAGGTGATCTAATATATTGCCAAGTGGGTATATTCACAAAAAAGGAGCCACATGAAGTGTAATTAATGTTTAATTTACATGGTTAAAATCATGCTTAATTCCAAAATTGCATGAATGCATAATAAATTTATACCATAATGTTTTTAATTTATCAATTTCACATGTGGATAAATTTGAAAATAATGAACAATAAGAATGAAATACCAAAAAAATATTTTAGCACTAAAACTAGTGTTTAATTACCATTTCGACATTGTTTAAAGACTATTTAAGCATTGTTTAAGCAAACTTACTAGAAAACATGTTGGTGAGAACCAATTTTGGTTCCTAGGCACACTTGTGTTAAGAGCTAACATCAATGTTAACTAGCAATGCTAATTTTTTACAAGGGGTCCCACCTATCTTTTAATGGAAAATATGTTGTCTATTAGTCTTTTGAAAGGTTGGTTTAATTTCAACCTATCTTTTGGTGTGTTAAAATTGAAAATGACAAAAATGATTAATTGATTTTGAATTGGGAAAAAAATAAATTGAACTTGAATATATTAAACCAATCAAAGCTCATCTTACAAACAACAACATTGCCAACTCCTCATTTCATTGAACTTGAACCCTTCATGTTTAATTACATTGTCAAACACAATGAATATTGAAAAACTAATGACTTACTATGAATGTACAATGTAAATGAATAGGAAAAAAAAAAAACCCACCATCTCCCACGTAAATATAGGAGTCAATCAAAGGTTGATCATACATATATCTTGTATATTTTTTGGTTCTTAAAAATAATTGGCTTTTGATCAATGTTTATTGCATTGCTCTCACACAATGATACATAGATCAATGTAATCACATATTCATCCTAAGTGTTGATGGAGGAGGGAGCTTGATGACAAGGCCTTTTACATAAAATTCAAGTTCCATGATTTCAAATTAGGTAAATCATGAATTGCGATTTTCACGTAAAGCTTACCTTTTTTATTCAATGTTAATTGTGGGGTGAAAACACACTAGGGTGTCATAATTTCAGTGAATTAAAGTCCCTTTTCAAAGTCCTTTTTTAGTGTAATTGAAAAATGGCTTAAAATATGAGTATTTTGATGATATTGAAAGTAACATTTTTTTCCATTTTCAATTTCAAATCATGATTCTACAAGACATATACAAAATATTACAAAATATTTTTAATAATTAATTTTAAATGCTTAAAAAGGATTTTTAAAAATATATATTTTTTGGGATTTAAAGAAGCCCATAACATAATAAATTAAAATCACATTCCATTCATTCAATGCATCATTAGCTTTTAAAATATAATTCATCCAATATCCCAAAGTTTCAAACACATAAGACTAACACATTGTAAGATAGAAGTCCATATCCACAAGTTTGATAGGTGTGACAAAAAGTGTGGGCAAATTTTAAAAGTCCATTACTTATTGGCTATCCACGATTTTGATTTGATTTTTTCATTCTTGGAAGGTTGATTATGATAGCTTTAAAAAAGTGAATCCCTTTTTTATTATTTCAATGAATTTTAATTAATTAATTTTCTTGTATTTAAAAAATACAGGAAAAACTACCAGTGTGACATCTATATAAGGTCATCGTAGTGTGTAAATACCTTGTGAATTGCAAAGCCCAAGGCTTTTATGCATTGATTTGGAATTTGAATGTTTGTTCATTACTCACTAAAGCAAATTAACATGCGCCTACTTTGGTAGTTTCACCTTTTTGACTAAACATTATTTGAAGTTATTTTAAACATAAAAAATCATAAATTTGGATTAAAGACCCTAATTTAATTTAAGAACCATACATTTATAATGTTTAGAACCAAGTAAAAAACCTTTGCAACTTTTACATGGTATTAATGTAAGTTAATTTTTTCAAATTGCTTATTATGCAAGAAAAAAAAAACAAGAATAGGGACAATATATTTTTTTTCCATTTGTCTTTTGATGGGTTCAAGATTATTCAATCATGTCTTTTGATGGGTTATCATTTTTTACACAAATTTGATGTGCGACTAACAAAGATCAATGTAAAAATTAACCTTGCTAACTAGCACATTCTCTAATGTAATTACTTTGCAAATCATCTTATCTATGATGATTGATTGTTTTACAAGCATGTGCCATTTTAAAAATAATTATTTTTGGGCTATCATTTGAAGATTTTAAAGAGAGCATCCAAGAAATTGACAACATGTAGAATGTCATATATAGTGTGAGGAATGATTTAATGGAACACTGTTGGGTTTTCATGGCAATAATTATTTTGATTGAATAAAATTGTTCACATATGGCTACTTTTTGGCTTATTGCAGCTAATTCTACAATGTTAAAGTCAACTACTATAATGACATCCTTTTTTGTTGATTCCTTGTTTGTGTTAGGAGCATCAAGCACCAAAGTTGTAGCATTGCCCATTAAACTCACAACATTCATCATCAAAGTCGTGAAATTTGTAAGAATCACAATGATTATTAAAATGACTTTCAATGTCATTCGAAGGTGCAATCTTGCACTTGTTCTTTAACCTTTGAAGCTTGAAGTACTCCCAAAATTCAATTATCTATACCTAGTCCTTTAGCACAATACCATGCAAAATTTCAAGTTTTGCCTATAAGTGGACATTCTTTTTCAAATTGAAGACTACACGAGTAAAAATATAGGGTTTATATATTTGTTTTTGAAAAAAAACTATATAATTCAATTGGTTTTACAATAGGGGTAGGTTTATTTTAAAAATTAATGCATAATTGATATAAGGTATGCATTAATCTTAAGTTTTTAAAAAACAATAATAATAAATCCCTATGTTTTGAGTTTAATTTCATTATTTGGAGGAAGGGGGTGGGGGGTGGGGGGTTGAAGTAGTGCCACAAAGGGACCAATGAAGTTTTAAAAATGAGTTAGTGAATGTTGCTCATGATTCCTTTTCAACAACTTGACATTATGTCATCTTTATGATTGTTTTTATGTTCAATGGTTGTTTATTTGGTATATATGAACATGTGGACATATTGTGAATGCTTTATTACTCATCACAACTTGAACTAAACTCGAAAAATCAAATAAATATTAAAAAATTCAATGCAAACTTAAAATTTAAATTAAATGTTGAATGGATTGAATATGTGGATATTTGAAACATAGGTAATAATGTGAGAAAATTTTAAGCTCCTTGGCATAATATCCGCTAAGTAATATCATCTTTGAATTGCAACTATCATGTTCTCTATGGCTTTCACAGGAGCTTTCAATGTACATCCTTTGATTTTTGGCTAGTTTCTTAAACTCCTATGTTGTTTTGTTTCCATGTGAATGTTTTTTTGCAAATCTAGAATTCATGGAAATATCTTGGCATCTAAAGTTTATAGTTTGTACCTCACCCAAATCAAACTCAACAACATCAATGTTGTTTGCCTTGTTTTTTGCCTCATGTTTCATTGGAGGGGTTTTAAAAAGATTTTCACATGTCTACCCAACATGGATGTTGTGAAGCAACAACAACAATGGACAAAAGAACAACCATAACCTTTTGGATGTATTGATTTTGTAAAGTTCAAAGGCTTTCTATATTGTGTTCTCAACACTAATTCATATTCACACAAAGCTACCACTAACCTGTAGTTGTCAAAAAAATTATAACATTGTGTTTGATGATGACCCCATTTTGTTTGAAATTACCTTGCTAGATGTTCCACATTACAATTAGGTTGATTTTTATTTTATTACTTACACATTTCGTCCCAAAATGTGTTTGCCTTTTGATGGCTTCCTTTGAATGTCTTGCAAGACATGAAAACAAGAATGACAAAGTTGTCAATCTTCTTTAATTAACAAAATCATTCCCTTACTTCTCGTTCATGACTATAGAAGATGTTTGCAACTATTGTTATTGTTGATGTCATTGTTGTTATCACTTTCATTGTTATCACCTTCACCATTTCACCTCTACACACAAACTTGCAAGGGTAATTGATGATCATTGTATCTTGTGCCAAAATAGGGGCAAATGATAGTTTTTTCTAATGGCATATTGGTAAAATGCAATGCAATGCCAAGGGTTGTAATATGCAAACTAGAATGGCCATCATTATGTTTTATTGTTGCAAATGTGTTTATTTCAATTGACACATATGTTTTTCACATGCCTATCCCTATTTTTCATGTGACCTTAAGCCCAAGGTTTGATATCTCAAGGGGTAACCTTGCCTTTTGTAAAGAGCTTTCCTCTTATTTCCCATATTTTTTAATTATAAAAGTTTTGATTTAGTTTATCCGCTATTTATATAGGGAGAACAATTATAGTATCTAATAAATATATACTCTAATATAAAAAAAAAGGTATGTGGAATATGTTGTGCTTAAAAGGTGAAAAATTAAAAGAAGATTGCATGACCAATGAGTTTGTTAGAATGAAAGCTTGGAATTGACATGCAAATTGCAAAATTGAGCTTTTAACAAGAAATTGGAGCTTTTAGCACATCCTTCTCTCATTCAACTGAGGGTGCACAAACGCTAACATTTGTTACACAATTTCAACTTTGCAACCTCCTCCTTGTAACAATAGACGGGATTCAGGCACACTATCATGGGGTGCCATTTTCATTATCTTGAATTATAAGTTGTTCATGAAATGTATTATTGTATTGTAATGTTTTTCTAAAATTTTCAATATATATATATATATATATATATATAGGAAGTTGTGAATTAGTACACATAAGACATAAAAGTGATAAATTTTGTATTTTTTTAATAACATGCATAGTTTCAAAACCATCATTAGAAATGTTGTGCTTGTTGAAAGTCATTTACAACATTTGAAGACAAAAAATATGCATGCTTTCATTATTAGTTGATTTTTCAAAAAAAGAGTTTTATATTGTTGATACCATGGATTACTTTCCATATTTTGTAAATAAATAAATAGGTTGAATATTTTTTGAAAGATTTTTTTTCTAGATATTTGGTTGTCTAGAATATTATTCCAACTTAATAATAAATGACATCTACTACCAATCTTATGACAAACAAATGCTCATAACATGAAGCAAAAAATACCAGAAATGGGCCACAGTGAATGAACCAGCGCACCATCCACGGGATGTCCGCCGGTTATTACTCAGTTGTGCATGAACCTCCTCAACAGGTACCTGGTCACATGGCATTAATAACATGAGCAGGTAAGTCGATAGGTAGGTAGATAAATAGGTAGATAGATAGATAGGTAGGTAGGTAAGTAAGTAGGCTAGGTAAGTAGGTAGCTGCCCAACTGGACCCTCGCCTCTTCCCATCTAGTCTTGTGTTTGGCTGGACGTGCTTTTTGTTTTTGGTGCCGTGTGACAAATACGCGTGTCTGCAGAATGGGGCGTGTGCGAGCATTTCTCGGGGTTGTTATTGGCCGCAACCGCGCAGAGCACGTGGAATCGCAAGTGTCTTAGTCGTCGTGGGCTCTGGGATTCTTATCCTGTTATGGATGTGGAGGGTGCGTGAGTGGGCGGGTGATGGCGTGCGTTCAACGGCCCGCGAGCTTCGTGGACAGCCGCGCAGATCTGTGTCAGAAAAGAAAGTAGGGTTTATGATGGGCCACAAAAAAATTTGTGTGTTTTGTTTTGTTTTGTTTGGCTCTCTGTCGAGTCTGCGGAAGCCATGGAAACACAAATCGCTTTTTGGGCCACTGTTTCAAGTGCGGTCGTGGCCCTTGCTGTCCGGTCCATTCGTCTCCGCCTTTTCTGCTGCTTGCTTTTGATTGATTCTCTCTCTCTTTCCCCTCTCTCTGCCTGCCTGCCTGCCTGCCTGTCTGCTCTTTCTAGGGTTTGTAAGAGCTTGGATTTTGATTCTTTCCCAATCATCGTCATTTCTGATTTTGAGGTGTGTGTACAGAAACGCGCGCAAAATGGCTGGCTCTTTCGAAAATCTACTACCTAGCTTTTTATAAGAGGAATGCTCACTAAAGGATGGAATGATGACGCTGGATTTCCCTGTTTTTTCTTTGACAAGAAAAGAATAAAGAATGTCCACCAGCTAGTCATCTATGCAAAACCCTGACTGACATAGGTTAGGGTTATGACCACGACTATAGGTACTTTTGCGATGCTGAATGAATGCTGAATACCAGAGAGAGCGTGTGTGTGTATTTTGTTCCTCCTCCTCCTCTTCCTCCTCTCCTTCCTTATTGTGTACATGGCTTTTCCTTGTGGAGGTGTAAAGTTGGTAGTCATTATGATTTTGTCATTGGCAGCAAGCAAGCTTAGTCATAGTGGGGGGGGAGAGTACAAAGACAATGTCAGACACTTTTGGTGAGAACTTTGTAGTGAAGAGGTTGTGGGAGGAGGGTGGTGGGAACTTAGTAGTGGCGAGGTTGTGGGGAGGAGGGGTGATGTTTTTGTCTTTCGTGGGTGAGGGGAGGGGAGTGAGGGATGTTTGTTGTTTCGTTTGAAGAAAGTCCCCTGGAAGTACCTATTGAACCAGGGCTCCCAAATTTTTCCAAAGTGATGGAATATTGCTGTTGTAGGTAGGTAGGTAGTAGGGGTGAGAAAATGTTTCTTGTAACGAGCCTCCAAAAGTAGCTATTGAACCCAGGGCTTCAAGATTTTGCTGTGATATGTGTCACAATTGTGAGCCTTTTAGTCCCACCTCTTTTCTGGGATTCAGTGACGGGGTTAGGATGGATGGGAGTTTTTTTGTTGTTGTTGTTGCTTTTTGCAAAAATCTTCCTAAAAGTAGAGATTTTTTTTTCTATAGATCCCTTGCAACACCAGGTGCAGAAGGCCAGGAAGCTGCTGCCACATAAACTGGTCCCAAACCCACTTGGAGATAAAAAGGAAGAATCCTCATTTGTCCAAGCTCATTTGCAAGGCCTGGTGGAAATATGCATTTGGGCTTGAATGAAAATGGGTTCCTCTTTCAGACACGTATATGCTGGGCTTTTTTTTTTATAAAAATTGTGAGATAGGTGGTCTGCTGAACATCCACAACAGCACACAACCAAATTTGGCAAAAGGTCAGGGAGGAAAGTAGAAAAATTTAGGAATCCAGCTATATTTTGAGGACCTGCTTGAACCTATTGTCTAACTCTGCCAAACAAATTTAAATCTTTGAAACTTGGTGACTGAAATAGTATCTGCACAATTTAAATATTTAGCACACCTCAGTCGGAAATGGTCAAACTTAGCTTCTGTAAAGTAGGCACTAAATGTGTCATCAGAACACATTTATTGCCAGTCATTTGCATCATCAGAGAAATTTGTGGAATAGGCATTTTGAGACCAAAGCTGCATCCTAATATGCTCTCTCTTCACATTAACTTTGATGTTCACAATCTGCTGAAAGACCTTCCATGCCTCCTGTTTGGTTACTTGAATTTGGCAAATGTTTTATTGATGGGCATTGAACCACAGCGCAAGACACACTACAATAGATCTCATAACTGGCAGCACACAGAGCTTGCTAAGGTCAAGAAAGAACAATCTGATCATAGATGAGACTCTGGAGTCCCACATACTTTTCTGCAATTTCAAGTGTCCAACATCATTGTCCACAATATCTATTGCTTACACTTAGTAGATGCACTAAGGAATATACTATCCATATAAAACTTCAGCTTGGTGAATTGCCTTCTACCAACTCCCCATGATAACATCCCTGTCATGAGTAACAGCAAAAATACACTTTTATCTGCCCTTGAGGAAAACACAGATTGTGGATTACCCATGCATACTAAGTTCTGCTTGCAGAATGCCAGATCAGACAGCATACCCATACTACACAAATGACTGGACTGCATGCTGTTATTATATAAACAGTTGCTCTTACTGAAGCACAGAACCCCAGAGAGTTATGCAGTATATACAGAACCCACCACCTCCTATAACACAGGATATAGCCAAAGATACAACCTAATCTCTCCTCTCCATGGCCTAGATACGGTTGGCAATCAGTACTCTGGTGGTGGATAGTTTGCCCTGACCTGATAGTTGCCCTGATTAGTCATTTGATAGGAAGGTCCATAAGTCTGTGGGGGATAAGAACCCTGATCACCTTGCTGCTGATACCCCTGATCCTGATGATTCTTATGGATCTGAGGTGGATAACCTTGCGCCTGGTATCTCTGATCTTGGTATTCCTGATGGGTTTGATGAGGATAAACTTGTGACGGATATGCCTGTTCCTGGTAGTTTTGGTGTGTCTGAGGCTGATAGCCTTGGGGTTCATAACCATGCTCCTGGCTCTGATGTGTGTGAGGATGGCCTTGGTGATGATATCCCTGTTCTGTGTAGTTTTGCTGTGTTTGAGGAAGATAGCCTTGCTGCCCATACCCCTGTTCCTGGTGGTTCTGGTATGGTGGAGGCTGATAAGCTTGTGGCTCATATCCCTGTCGTCCTCCCTGATAAGTTTGTTGTGGGAAATCTGGACTTGCTCCATGATAAGCTTGGGGAGGTTGACTAGAATGACCTACTCCTGTTGCTGTTGCCATAGTTGCTTGATCCACATGCTTCTTGCCATAGCTGTCAAGGAAGCCCTCCGCTTTGGTAATGTACTTGCCATATTGACTCTTCTCTAGGTGTCCATATGAAGAAATTCCTCCCAACACCCCGCCTGCTGCACCTGCAAATCACTATTTTTCTCAATGAAAAGACAAGTTTGATGGCTTTTGCCAGGGGAGAAAAAAAATTCATGATCAACAGCCAGTGGCAGATCATCTCTAGACAGCTGGTATATGCTGTCACAGGTTTCGCCATGAGACACATTGAAACATGGTAGGCATACATGACTTCAAGCTTCTTTTGAGTAGAAACCGAAATGGATGCTTCAAGTATCTGTGAAGACATAGCCAAATAAATACTCAAAGTCTCAAGTGTTCAAAATCCAGTGTCATAAGCATTTCCAAAAACCTGGTCCTGTAGAGATGTATATGGATGGTCTTGGCAATTCAATTCTGAATTAGGAAGCCAGGGTACATTTTCATCAGATCTATATTGGACAAGTGGGTGCAGCAGAAAGAAGTTGTACCTGCAATTTTGCCAATATCTGTTGTTTTTCCATTTCCCTTTCCTGCAGCTGTTTCATAAAGCATCTGGAGCAGACTCTGAACATTAAGGATTTCAACTTTGCCAAAACATAATTGCCATACACATACTCACAAGAGAATCTTTCCAACACTTATCTCAAAGGATGTGACAAAAACCTTCCTGTGCTAAAGCTCTTCCACCCTGAAGGATGTGTCAAAAACCTTCCTGTTTTAAAACTCTTCATAATTCAATCATAATCCATCCATGTTGGACCTTACTATGGTTGGAAGCTCCTGAGAGTACCTCAGAAATACTTCAATCTCTTTGAAACATAAGAACTTAGTGTAACAATCTCCCGAAGAGCTTGCCTCATCAGAAAAAGGTCGAGCTGACTGTGGATTTCAAGCCCAGCCGACCTGGAAATAAAATGAAAGAACCGCTACACCGTTTATAGCAGGAAAATAAAGCTAAGCTCGGCTGCACTATTTCACAGCACATGTATAGACTGCTTTGCTATACGAGAAACGGCATACTCGTAAGAAAATTTCCAATGGTTTCAGGCTCTCTCCTATTACGTACAACAGACGGAGAGAAAAGCTTGACCACGAAGAATATTCAAAGCAGCAGACAGTACCTGCGCATCTTTGTAGATTTCGGAAACAGAGTTGTTGCGTTTCGGGCCTCCTTCATGGCTGGTGGTGGTAGTATGCGAGAATATGGAGTGGATCATGTTACCTGCGCCTCCTCCTCCTCCCCCTTCAGAGCTTCCGTCATGGTTGCTGCTACCTTGAAGACGACCACTCAACTTCGCCAATTTTTCTGCCTTGTTTAAGAAATCCATCGGCAATTGTTCTTGAGGCCTGGCGTCTATCAAGCTCCGCAACACCGCATCCAGCAGTCCAACAATTCCACGGGAGAAGACGAGATTCACAATCGCCTGTGGAAGAGAAGTGGTGTGTCATCGTGGATAGCCCAACGAAAGAGTTCGAAATCCTAACCCTAATCCTACAATCCTAACCCTAATCGTCCCCAGGACTGAAATAGGTCATCCTTGGATGCTATCAGTCATTCCTCTCCGACTTCTAGAAGTTTGACCAGGTTTCTAGCTATAGGATTTGAGTAGTAGGTATAGGAGAAGGGCTCCTCCGAGGGCTTCCCCTAATTTGAGGATCATAGCCTACAGAACACCAATAAAGAGTAGGGTGATACATGATGAAATTTTTTGCTGGATAATATTAGAATCAATCCGTAAAGTCACACTGTCTTCACCCTGTCTTTGGGCCTCGTTTCACCCCCTATCCCCTCTTTCAGTGGTATCCGCAAAGTAAAGACATTTTCATTAAACCTCACTTCAAATTGCTGAAACTTAGCATTTAATGCACAAGGTTTGAGACTAATTGTAGTGTAGGTATACAGGTAGGAGCAGTGAAAATATATGTAGCAGCACCGGAGGCAGCAGTCAGGAAAAATGAAAGACAGGATGAAACTCAGTTTACCACCAAAGTTGATGGTTTTTTGAGTTTTTTTTTGAATTTCTCACGCTGTGTATGGCCAAACTCAGGGTTCTGCTCCTGTGTTTTTCTTACCCTATTGATAACTCTAATATGCCCTCCCAATAGATTAGAATTTTTTTGCTAGTACACTATTACAACCATGGATCATAGGTTTGTGGTGTTCGAACAAGTTATGTGCTTCAAGGTCTGAAATTTTTCTGCTTCCATCTAATGTATTTTCCATCCAAATACATAAGATTGTTTAATGTGGTAATGGTTATTACAGCTTCAAATGCAGATTAGTGCTTAGCAGGTACATTCTAAGAGCATCTCCAGCGGTGCTCAGTATGTGACCCTGCCAAAGTAGTTTTCACATCCAAGTTTAGTTATGTACTCTTTCGCAACCCACCTATTAAACCAAAACTGGGACGGCAAATAGGTCAGGGAACTACCCGTACCAATCATTATGATGGGCCAATCAGGTACTGAGTAGCGGTTAGATCAGATTTATTACACTCTTTTCTGAAGGTGCACAGCACTGTTGCACCTTCTCCCACTCTTTTCTGTAAGTGCACAGCACTGTTGCACCTTCTCCCAGCCACAGCAACACGCACAATCATGCGGAGCCAAAACCATTTTCCATTTTCCTGAGCCAAACCGACATAATTTGGATCTTGTTCATCCAATTTTACTGTGCATGATCACATACCCAGCAACTCTGGAGATGCTCTAAGACAATGTTATCGACCCATGGACACCACCATTTTATGCCCTAATGTAAATATCTTCTACAGGGGAAGTCTGCCACAATGTATTTGGAGTAGATTTGCTCTCTCATACATGGAAAATCCATGAACAAATGAACCATGAGTCCGGTGGCATGCACTACCCTAATGTTTTTGTGAAAAGAACTGCTTACCAGAATGTAAGCACCGTTGCATATGCTTGTGAATAAAGAGATTATAATGCTGAACTGATCTCTTAGTTGACTGGATTACTTTATTTGTAATGAATATAACAATTTATATTATTACTTCATAGAACACAAAATTGCAACTAAACCAAAAAGATTGCACAAGAAGGAAAATCAAATAAATTACCTAACAAATTAATGAGCATTTTAAAGTGGTGAAATAAAATGAAGTATCAATTCATTTGCATCCTCCCCCTTGCCTACTTCAAGAGCTTTGAAGTTCCAGCCTTTTGAAGCTAGTAAAATTACAAGTCAAAGGAGTGCAGAACCTAACTGGTTTGAGCCCCCTGCTCACAGCCCTTATTATGGGTTCAAACTTGTGAAGCCCCCCTCACTATAGTACCCTTTACCTGCACACCAATCAATGGAAGTCACTTATGACTCAGCTGCAGATGGTTAGCTAGCTAGGGAACTGGAACCCCTGTCATCATGCATGACCCATCATACCTTCACTCCATTGGATTGGTACATGCTATCATGAAAGGTTAAACAAATTCCACTTGGGTCTTAACCCTAGTGAAGAAGACTGCAGCTAATCTCACATCATAACCAGTCCACTTGATCAGACAAATCCTTCAATTGGATTGGAACTTGCTTTCATGACAGATGGAACAAGTTCCAACTTGGGTTTTAATCCTAATCAAAGATGGCAGCTACCTACTCTCCCAACTAGTTCATCCAATCATGGCTTCTTCAATTAGATTGGACTATGCTTTTGGCAAAAGACTAAACAATTTTCCAACTCAAGAAAAGCTCCATTCTGCATGTGCACTCCAGGCCATGGAAAGTTGACTGAGATTTATAGCCTGTTCTTTTTTCTGGATGCTGTAGTTTGGGAGAAATGGTTTTGATCTGTTTTAAGTTGGTAGACCAGAAGGCATAGAGTGGTGGTCATACCAGCAACCAATTCAGGCACAATGGCCTGCATGTGCATTTGCAATGTCCTACAGTTGGCTCTCCTTCAGATTCTTTAGGCCAAGAAGTGCTTTCACAGGCCGGTGATCTGAAGTTTTGACAGAGCTGATGGCATCATAGCACCTCAGTTCAGCCTTGATAGAGCTCACTTTATATAGAATCCTGTCTGTCCATGACGGCACCCGCTCCTGCAACCAAAGCCCCACCTGATTGAATTGGAGGTGTATTATCATCTGAAGGCCTATGCAACTCAATAATTATATGCACTCCAACTTTCTTCCATGCTATCTGTAGACTTTTTCCTAGAGTTCAAAGAGGCATATTAAGGCTAAGAAGACAGTCAAGAGAGAAGACTTCAGCTTGCATTGTTTTTAGCTACAGTTGCTTCCAAATTCATCAACTTACATTATATTTCATAAAGTCTGAAAACAAACCTTTGAGCTGGTGTCATAGTTGTCAGTTCCAATATCATATTTGTAAGTTGGTGGGAACAATAGGGGCCCTTCCTCAAAATCCCTGAAGACTTGCCCACTCTGCACTGCTCGGGACAGTTGGTCATTGGCCCACAACTGCCAGAATTCCATTACATGTCCAATGTCATTACCATTCCCATAGATAAAAAGAATTTTAAACATTAGAAAACTGAATAGTTAGAACCAACTTATAGCTTAAGTCACAGGGAGAGTCAGGAATTCCATTGGGTAGATCCTAACTGCAAGTATAACAAGACCAAGGGAAAATCCAAAGAGTGAGGGCACTCAGGGAAGAGCCAAATGGGTTTACCTCTTGCAGTTTATGGTTGATAAGAAAGTGAACTGAGCTGCGTGGTAGCTCAACGCGATAGTTAAGGTCACCAAGCCATACTACAACATCTGATTCTTCCACAAGATTAGATGCCACCCCAGGCATCTTGCAATCCAGCTCATCAGTGACAGCTAAGGGTTGCACACAAGAGCAGCCTGCGCTTGACCTTGCAAAGACACTTTGACAGATGCGAAGGTACTGGGCATTCCGGGTATCAAAGTTGCTTTCATGAGCTGCAGTTGAGGACATGCACAGTTCCCAACATTTGAAAGCTTTCCATAGAATTAATTGTAAGCAACTAAAGTCTAGGAGTCCATACAACAATTTCCATGCCAGGTGTTTGCTACAGAGGAATGGAACATAAGACTTTCTGGAGAGCCATATGACTCACCAGAAAAATGAGAAGTAATGAAAAGCAAAGACACTCCTTTGAACTGCAACATGACTGCAGCAGCACCTTTCTGGCAGCCCATCACACTGCTGAAACCACGAACCCCCACTTTATCAACTCTTGCTCCTGCTTTTGACAAGCAAGCAGTGTGTCAGTAGTGCATCCCTGAAGTCATCACTGTAACTAGCCAGCTAATTGCTTCCCTGGCCTATTAATTTAATGACATGATTTAGATGATGCAAGATTTATGTTCCTTATCTTGAATACATTGGAAGTCAACTGTATGATATGAAACAACAGTAATGCCTTGGGGGGGGGGGGTTAAAAAAAAACTTTTTTTTAATCTTTTTTTTTTGCCACCGAGGGTTGTCAAAAAAAAATTTCCCTTTTTTTTTTCTTCCCGCCGTTTCAAAAAATTTTTTTTTTTCCCCCCCCCCCCCCCCCCCAAAGGCATTACTGTTGTT
>Ga0116229_10006796_pt1 | contig 18330 bp, 17 predicted proteins | sample S1TSphgellanicum_3_FD_87313 | JGI IMG/M metagenome (GOLD analysis project Ga0116229, IMG submission 87313) | Host-associated microbial communities from peat moss isolated from Minnesota, USA - S1T2_Fc - Sphagnum magellanicum MG | ecosystem: Host-associated > Plants > Peat moss > Unclassified... | reverse complement strand
GCCTGATGCGCTGGCCGCGGCGGACGCTGCGGCTTGCCACGCCCGCGCGGACGTTTGCCCTGCGGTCGTTGCTGCGCATCTGTGCCAACTGCGGCAACGGGAGTTCCCTGCGGCTGGGCCTGGGGATCCGACGAGATTTGCGGCTCGCCTGGCGCGCCGTCCTTAGGACGGGGTCTGCGCAGCGGATGGCGGTGGAGTCGGCGCAAAATCAATCACCTTCTGTTCTAGGGTTGGGCCAAGGCTGGCCGAAAAGTCATCACCGCCCGCGTCTGACAGCGGCGGCAGTTCATCAAGCGAACGCAAACCCAGATCATCGAGAAATGCCCGGGTGGTGGCATAAAGGCCCGGACGCCCGGGCGCATCGCGGTGGCCGATGACATCCACCCAGCCGCGCTCCTCGAGCGCTTTTACGACCTGCGTTGACACCGTGACGCCGCGAATGTCTTCGATATCGCCTCGCGTTACGGGCTGACGGTAAGCGATGATGGCCAGCGTTTCCATCACGGCTCGTGAATAGCGCGGCGGCCGTTCGGGATTCAATCGCCCAAGATAATCCTGCATGTCCTTGCGACTCTGAAAGCGCCACCCCGCCGATAGTCGCGCGAGTTCAAGTCCGCCATCGCTCCAGTCCTCGCGCAGCTCGTCAAGCAGCACACGCAAGGTGTCAGCGTTGAGTTCATCATTAAAAAGGCGCCGCAGATCGTTGAGCGCAAGAGGCTCCTGCGCGCACAGCAGCGCCGTTTCCAGCACTTTCTTAGCTTCTGATGTGTTCATGCGGCTCCGAGGGGAGCAAGTCAAACAAAGGCTCGAAATTCGGCGCACGTCATAGCGCTGCGCTGCGGACGTTCCCGCTTCTCATCGCGCATTCGCTGCGGCCAGCCGACAGTGTTTTTATTGAAGAGGCGTCGGGGATGAAGGTCGGTCCGGATGCCAGGGACTGCCTACCCGAAGGGCTGCGGTCCAACTTCGCATGCCCAGACGATACACGTCAGTTGCGATAATACGCCAAATCCCGACGACGGCAAAGAGCCTTTTGAAAGCCGGCCCGGGTTGCGCCGGCGCTACTCACCGCGCAGCCACCGGCTCGATGGCCTTCAACCGTTCGGGCGTGTCCCAAACATGCCACTCGTACTTGAGCCACGCGTAGAAGATCGGTGCGATCACGACCCCTGGCAACCCGAAGATGCGCTCTAGAAACACCATGGCGAGCAGAATTTCCCACGACCGGGCATTGATTTCATGGCCGACAATGCGCGCATTGAGGAAATATTCGAGCTTGTGTACGCCAATCAGAAAAAGAAGTGACGCGACCGCGACCGGTAGCGAATAGCCAAAGCTGATGACAGTCACCGCGGTGTTCGACAAGAGGTTGCCAACGACCGGAATCATGCCGGCGACAAAGGTGGCCGCAGTCAAGGTCTTGGTCAGGGGCAGGTGCACGCCAAAAAGGGGCAGGACGATCATCAGGTAGATCGCCGTAAGCGTGGTATTGACAGCGGAGATCTTGACTTGCGCAGACGCGACGCGCACGAACATCGTCCTTAGCGAGCCCAATTGGACCATGAGTGCCGTGCTCGCGGGACCAAACCTGGCGTCTTCATCGCGGTGTGCAAGCGCGATCAAGGCGCCAAGCAGAACGCCGATCAGCGCATAGCCGACTTGCTTGAGCACGTCCAGGCTCATGCCGCCGAGCTCGGCAGCGTGTCCCTTCAGCCAGCCCACGCTTTCGGAAAGCATGGCGTCGCTTTGCGGTAGCGCATCGTTGACGCTTTGCGGCAACCAGCCCCTCGCCGAGGCGATGATATCGGCCATGCGCACGATCAGTTCGTGAAAGCCTGCACCGTCGTGCAAGACCACGTGCAAGCTGGCAAGCAAAAGACCAATGATGGCAACCAGCCCGACCAGAAATGACAGTCCGGCGACAAGCTTGGCATGTTTCGGGGCGATGGTTCCTGCAGCCAGTCGCTGCACCCCGGCGGCGATCAGGGAATAGGACAAAAGCCCCCCCAAAAGCGGTACCAGCATGCCGACGTAGACCAGGAACAGGACCGCAATCGCGCACGCAAGGAAAGCCAGCATGCGCTCGCGACGGCCGCGCGCGCCAGCGCTCATGGGGGTTTGCCTGACCGTCATATCGTTCAAACGAGGCCGCGAGTATCAATGCGAATGCGCGAATGTAGCCTGATCACAAGTGCGAGACAACCCGTCATTTCGACCTGCCACTGCGCAACAAGGCCCTGGCTGCTTGCGCAGCCAGGGCCTTGTTGTGAGCGTCGAGACCGAGACTAGACAGTATTGGTTACGCGTTCCCAGCCGTGGCGAATCGCCGCCTTAAAGCGCTCCCACGTATTGTCGGGATAGCGCGATTCCCAGTCGGTGCGCGCCTCAGGCTCGATCATGTCCCAGCCGGCGCCGTTGTAGCGGCGGTCGGCGGCAAGCGTCGAGCCGTAGCGATAGGCCGGCGCATAGTCGTCGTAGCTGTCGCCAAGAACCCCGTACTCTTCGTCGAAATGGCGCCGATACGCATCTTCATGTAAATCGAAATCGTTGTTCATTTCACGCTCCTTTGTGGTGCCGGGCACCCTCGCCCAAGCTGATACTCCTAGGCGCATGTTCTATGCCTGCAACACGCGTCCGCAAGCGCTGGCAACGCGAATGCTACGATCAATTTTTTGGCGCGCTCGAATCGGCATCGGCAAGCGGAGACGGTCATGAAATATCAGCTTTTCTACTGGCCATCGATCCAGGGGCGCGGCGAGTTCGTCCGCCTCGCGCTGGAATACTGTGGCGCGGCTTACGACGATGTCGCGCGTCGTGAGGGAGAAGCAGCGCTTGAAAACCTGCTCGCCCGAAGAACGCTTGCAACACCTCCTTTCGCACTGCCGTGTCTGAAGGCGGGGCGGCTTTTCATCGCGCAAACTGCCAACATCCTGCAATTCCTGTCGATGCGACACACGCTTTGCGCCAACTCCACCGTCAAGCGGATCTGGACCCACCAACTGCAGTTGACCATCGCCGATCTCGTGGTCGAAATCCACGACACGCATCACCCGATCGCAAGCGGCCTTTACTATGAACAGCAAAAGGCGGCAGCGAAGCGGCGCAGCGCTGATTTCATCAAGCATCGCATGCCGAAATTTCTGGGCTATTTCGAGCAGATCCTGGCGCGCGAGACGGCACGTGATGCATGGCTTACGGGCAAGCAGGTGAGCTACGCCGATCTCTCGCTTTTTCAGATCATCGACGGCCTTAGGTATGCGCTACCCAAGGCCAGCGCACGCACACTGAAGAAATGTCCCCGCATCCAAGCGCTTCACCAGCGCGTCATGGACCTGCCGCAGATCCGCGCATACCTTGGCTCTAAGCGGCGTATTGCCTATAACCAGGACGGAATTTTCAGGCACTACGCCGAGCTCGATCACTCGCCTTCTAAGACTGGAAGGTGGCCTTGAGCTGCGTCGGGTCAGGCGCGTGGATCACACCTTTCTCGGTGATCAGGGCGCTTACAAGTTCTGCGGGCGTGACATCGAAGGCCGGATTGAAGACCTCGATATCATCGGGCGCCCAGCGGGTGTCGCCGTAGCCTGTCACTTCATGCGGGCTGCGCTCCTCGATCGGGATGTCTGCGCCCGAACGCGTCGACATGTCGATGGTCGATGAAGGGCAGGCCACGTAGAACGGGATGCCATGGCGCCTTGCCATGGTAGCGACCATGTACGTACCGATCTTGTTGGCGACGTCACCGTTAGCGGCAACGCGGTCAGCGCCTACGATCACGGCATCGATGCTTCCCCGCGCCATGAGATGGCCTGACATGCCATCGGTGATCAGCGTCACCGGAATATTTGACTCTCGAAGCTCCCATGCGGTGAGACGGGCACCCTGCAAGAACGGTCGCGTCTCGTTGGCAATGACACTGATGCGCTTGCCGGCTTCGATCGCCGAGCGAATGACGCCTAACGCCGTGCCATGGCCAGCTGCAGCGAGCGCCCCGGCATTGCAATGCGTCAAGACGCGGGCACCGTCAGCCAGCAGCAAGGCGCCATGGGCACCGAGCGTTCGATTGACGCGGATGTCTTCGGCACGAATCTCATGGGCAGAAGCGATCAGGAGATCTGCGACGTCCTGCGGATGGCGGGAGGCGCACGCCTGCATGACCCGCTTCATGCGTGCCAGCGCCCAGGACAGATTGACCGCGGTAGGACGACTTGCGGCAAGAACCTCAAAGGCCGCATCCATGCCTCTCGCAAACGGCATCTCGCCCTGGTGGCCCAAGCGCAACGCTTCAACGCCGATACCGTACGCTGCCGCGCAGCCAATCGCCGGGGCGCCGCGAATCACCATGTCGCGAATCGCAGCAGCGACATCCAAAGCGCTGTGGCATGCAACGTAGACGAAACGCGCCGGCAACAGCCGCTGATCAATCATCTCGATCGCGCCTTCGCGCCACCTCAGCGTTTCGACCGGGTCGGTGTTCACGCCCAACGCCGCCAACTTCGCTTCTTGTCGCAGGCGCTCACAATGCGCGGTGTTGGCCGTAATGCTTGAAACGCTCGATGACCTCGTCCATCTCGGACTTGCCAAGGATATGCGGCTCGCCAAGCTGCAGGGCGCGCCAATACATTTCGCAAAGCGATTCAACTTCAATGGCAACTGCCACCGCCTGGCTGAGGTCCGAGCCGAGCGCAACCAGTCCGTGATTGGCCATGAGGCAGGCGCGACGGTCCTTGAGTGCCTTGATCACGCCGTCGGAGAGCGCCTGCGTGCCAAACAGCGCATAGGGCGCACAACGAATACTGTCGCCACCGGCCACCGCGATCATGTAGTGAAACGCGGGAATGCTCTTTCGATGCACGCAAAGCGTCGCCGCGAAGGTCGAATGCGTATGCACCACGGCGCCGACATCGGCACGGGCAACGAAGATATCGCGGTGGATGCGCCACTCGCTTGACGGCACGCCACGGCCAAGGTTTTGGCCGTCGGTGTCCATCAACACCATCGAGGACGGCTTAAGGCTCATCGGATTCACGCCCGAGGGCGTAACCAGGAGCCCGCGCCCAACGCGAACGCCAATATTTCCTGAAGTGCCGCGGTTCAGACCGCGTGCATCAAGTTGCCGCGCAGTCACAACCATCGCTTTGCGAAGTGACTGCTCGGTTGTATCGCGTGTCGTCGATTTTCGCGTCATGACCCGTATGCTCGGCAGCGCCGAAGGCTTCCAGGAATTTTCAAGCGCCTAGCTGCAGGACACGGCGATACTCACTGCGCCGCCTTCTTGCTGCCGGCCTTGACGCTCTTCGGGTCGATACCGACGTAGTCATAAAACGCATCAACGCTAACCGGCCGGCCAAGAAACTCCCTGAGCAACACGTCAGGCTCTTCGGTTGCTCCCTTCTCCAGAATATCTGCCCGGTAACGCGCGCCGATGACGGGCGATTCGAGCCCCTCGGACTTGAACTCGGTAAACATGTCCTGCGCAAAGACGAGTGACCAGAGATAACCGTAATAGCCGGCGTCATAGCCGCCCATGAGATGGCCGAAACTGGCTTCAGGCAGGGTTCCGGGAATCGCCGGAAATGGCGTCATCTGCGCCTTGAGATCGAACCAGAGCTGGGTTGGGTCGACCTTGGCGCCGCTTGAGTGCAGCTTCATGTCATAGCTGCCGTAGAACGCCTGGCCGGACCAGCGCATGCCATCGGACACGTGCAAGAGCGCAATCATCTTCGCGATCAAATCGTCAGGCAGTGGCTGGCCCGTGTCGACGTTGCTTGAGACTTCCTTCAGGATGGCTGGCTGCCACATCCAGTTCTCGAGCATCTGCGACGGTCCTTCGACGAAATCGCCTCGCACATTGGTCCCGGCTTCGCTCTCGAACGGCGCCTGCGTCAGGGTGTCATGCATGAGGTGGCCGAATTCATGAAAGAAAGTAATGACGTCGTCATGGCTTAGCAGCGATGGCCGGCCAGGCGCTGGCGTGGGCCAGTTGCCAACCACGGCGCCAACCGGCTTCTGATAGCTGCCATCGGGCAAAAGCCGACCCTGCTTGAGGGGAAACGTCGCGAAATGGCTGTACTTGCCTTCACGCGGATAAAGATCAAGAAAAAACCATGCGAGCGGTTTGCCGGTCTTGACATCGACGATGTCGTATTCGGTCACGCCTGGCGCCCACGCCATGGCGGGCTGGATCTCCTCGAACTTGACCGACAACAGCTTTTCATAGATGGCAAACAGCGCGGGCACGACCTTGGTGACCGGGAAGTACTGGCGCACGGCATCTTCATCGACGGCGTACTTGGTCTTTTCCAGTTGCTTTTCGTAGTACGGATAGTCCCACGAGGCGAATGGCGAGGAGTCGCCACTGGCGGCCTTGATCTGGGCCAGATTGGCGACTTCAGCCTTGGCCTTGGGCAACGACGCCTGATCGACCTGGTTTAGGAGCGCCAGTGCGCGCGCCGGGGTCTTGGCCATCTTGGCATCGAGCTGATACGCAGCCCAGCTCGGAAAGCCCAGACGATGGGCAATCTGGTCACGCAGTGCGACCGCATCTGTCAGTCGTTTGACGTTGGCCTCACCGCCTTTTTTCTGGAAAGCCACCGCAAACCGCTGGCGGGCATCGCCTGACGCCTCGTTGCCCATGAACTGGACGGCGGTGCTCTCATCGACGGGAACGATATACCCCGTGTCGTCCTTCTTCAGCGTCTTCTGGAATTCGGCCGACAAGGATGCGGCCTCATCCGGGGAGATATGAATCGTGACCTGCTCTTCACCGAGTTCCTTGGTAAATGCCAGCGCCAGATTGTTAAGCTGATCAAAGAGCTTCGTCACCTCTTCGCGCTTTTCCTTGTCAAGGCCGGCTCCGGTGCGGCGGCCAGCCTCGAGATAGAGCTTGGCCAGCTGCTTCTCAGGCTGGGTCTTGGCGAGCGGCACGGCTTGCTTTGCAAGCGCATAGATCGCTGGATCGGCGGCGATCTGGACGTTAAAGGCTGCAAGCTTTTCAGAACATGCGTTTGACGCATCACGCACCTCTTTTGACGTCGAGAGCTGCGCCAGATTGGATGCGGCTACGGTTTCGTCGCTAAGATCTGCAGTGGCGCGCTCGATGGCGCCCAAACCCGCAGCGAGGGTGGCCGGCTTTTTCTGCGCCTCGATGTCCTTGATTCTTGCCGTCGCCTTGTCGATGCTCGACTGGCAAAGACCGGTGAGCTGATCGGCAGACACAGTCCAATCGATGCCGGTATCTGCAGGAAGCGCAGCAGCCCTTGCAATTGCCGTGGTCCCAAAGCCCGCACAAACGGCCAACGCGAGAAGAGAAAGTCTCATGTGTGATGTTCCGGCTTGAAAAGAGCCGCAAGTATATTAAAGTGGCGACCCGTTCGGCGCGGCTGGGGCCCTTTTTTTGGCAACGTCAGACGGAAACGCAGATCGGGCGTCGCCAGGTACGACGCTAGCAGCAGGCTTTTTGTGCCGGCGCGGCGCCTTGCGGCTTGCTCGCGTCCTGGCTGCCGCAAGTCTTCGGCCTGGGCGTGCCCCGAGGCTCAAGATCCTCGCCGTAGACCGGAATCGTGCCAAGCGTGTGGAAGGTTTCCCAGGCGATGCCTTCGGGATCGGTGATCCAGTACTTGTCTGACGTGGCATAGCAGCACTGGGCGGCTTCCTGCACCCTGAGCCTGCTATCGGCCTGCTGCAGCCTTTCGTGCATTTCGAGCATCTCGGCCTCGGATTCCACCTGGATACCCAGATGATTGATTCCCGGGGGCGAGCCGCGTGCGGAAATCGCGAAGTTCAGGCATGGATCGTTGACGATCCATTTCACGTAGTCTGGCTCGACCCTGGCGGGCTCGCCAAACAGTTCCCGATAAAACGCCGTGCTGGCGATGAGGTCGGAGACTGCCAGATGCACGTGGAATCGCTTCATACGCCGCTCCTTCAGATGGCCGAGATGCCCGCTAAGACGCAACGTCCATGATACGGCGATCGGCGCATGGGAGGGCCAGGACAGTGCACTTCTACGCTCGCCGATTTGCCAAAAGGCGATGCGCTGCGATTTACCCGACACCCCCCGGCATGATAAAACGCCGTATTACCTCGCGGCCCCTATCCATGACCTCCAGCGCAGCGGGCGCCAATAGGCGCTTTCCACATCCGGCGATCTTCGCGATCCTGATGTATCCGTTTGGTGCGGTCAGCGGCTATCTTGGCGTCGCCATCGAATACGACCTGGGCCATAACGGGGTTGCACTCGAAGTCATCGGCGAAATCATCGCGATCAGCCTTGTGCCCAACGTGTGGAAGTTTCTATGGGCTCCGGTGCTCGACATCACGCTGACACCGCGCATCTGGTACACGTCCTCAGCCCTCGTCACTGCAATCGGCGTGCTCTGGATGGGCCTCATCCCACCGGACAACGAGAGCATCAGGGCGATGAAATGGGTCGTCTTTCTCGCCAGTCTGGCCGTGACGTTTAACGGCATGACTGTGGACATCATCAGCGCGCACACCTCGCCGCCCGAGCAGAAAGGTCGCTTTGGTGGCTGGATGCAAGTCGGCAATCTGGCAGGCGGCGGCATCGGTGGCGGACTCGCACTTTGGCTCTCGCAAAATCTTTCGCAGCGCTGGATGGCTGGCGCCGTGATCGCCGTGACCATTCTCGCGTGTCCGCTGACTTTGATGTTTGTGCCGAAGATCGTGAGAGTCACGGCAGAAACCGCAGTCCCCGTTCTAAGACGAGTCGGTGAAGTCGCGCGCGAGTCGTGGGCGCTGGCGCGCTCACGGGCCGGTGCCATGGCCATTCTCGTGCTTTTCCTGCCGCTAGGCACAGGCGCTGCCAGCGGCCTTTGGTCGGCGGTTGCAGGCGACTGGTCCGCCTCGGTGGACGCCGTCGCGCTCGTCAATGGCGTTTGGAGTGGCGTGCTCGCAGGTGTGGGCTGCCTGGTTGGCGGCTTTTTTTGCGACAGGATGGACCGTAAATGGTCTTATGCCGTTTTTGGATTGATGCAGGCGGCCTGCGCGGTGGCGATGGCGCTCGCGCCACATACCCAACTCATGTATATCGTGTTCACGCTGCTGTATTCAGTGACCGCCGGTCTCACCTATGCGAGTTTCTCGGCGCTCACGCTTGAGGCGATTGGCGTTGGCGCCGCTGCGACAAAGTACAACCTGCTCGCATCACTTTCCAACTTCCCGATCCAGTACATGACCCTAATCGACGGAAGCGCCCACACACACTGGGGAGCGAGTGGCATGCTCTTTACTGAAGCAGGGATTGGACTTGCTGGCGTCGTCGTCTATGTCATCGTCAGCCGCATTGTCCTCAAGCCGAAGATGACTGAAGCCATTGCCTGAGGCAAGCGCAGAGACGCTTGAGCAATCAGCGAGACCCGATCATACTAATTACAAAAACATATAACAAAAGTTAGATTATTCATTTTGCGGTTATATGAAGCGTGCGTATGCTTGCCTTTCTCGTTTGCAAGGCATCTATGTCCTCCGCGCTTCTCGTGTTCGGCAGTCCGGCAAAATTCTCCAGATCGTCTGCGTTGGCCGACGCCATTGGCGAGCAGCTTGCGGCCAACGGCATTCGCACCGGCGCACTTTCGATTGCCGACGTACCTGCAGACGATCTGATCGCTGGCCGTTGGGATGGCCCGGCGGCGCAGCGCCTGGCAGCGAAAGTCGCAGACGCCGACGCCTTGGTAATTGCCACCCCGGTCTACAAGGCTTCTTTCTCCGGTAGCCTAAAGACGCTACTTGACCTGCTTCCCGAACGCGCCCTCGATGGAAAAATCGTGCTGCCTGTGGCGACAGGGGGCACGCTTGCGCACTTTCTCGCAGTCGAATACGCGCTAAAGCCGGTTCTCTCCGCCCTTGGCGCACGCCACATCCTCTCTGGCGTCTTCGCGCACGAAACCCAAATCCGCGTTGGCGAGGCGGCGCTGCGCCATGAGGACATCGACGCCGAGGTGCGCGTGCGCATCGAAGATTCCGTCGAACACCTGACCGAGCTTCTCGAATACGTCGACGCACGCCGGCTCAATGCGACGAGCACGCTCGCCACAATCGCTCTTCAGGCTCGATGTAGCGCATAGCCAGGCCGCCACGGCAGCGCCTTAGTCCCGTCATGAAGCAGCTGCCGACGTACTTGGAGATCCGCGCTCCAAATCCAACCCTGACACCACGATGAATCATTTCCTCGTTCTGCCCCATCGAGTCCGATCGTTTGTCTTTGGCACCTGCGCCTTGCTTGTCGCTGCTGCGATGCTGATGCAATCTGGCGCAAGCGCCAACGCTGCGGCAAGCGCTGATGGCGCTGCTGCGAAGGAGCTTCGCATCGGTTACCAGAAGTACGGCACGCTGATCATTCTCAAGGCACGCGGCACGCTCGACAGACGTCTCGCGGCCAAGGGCATTAGCGTGAAGTGGACTGAATTCCCCGCCGGCCCGCAGCTGCTCGAAGGATTGAACGTCGGCTCGATCGACTTTGGCACGGTCGGCGAAGCACCGCCGATTTTTGCGCAAGCCGCGGGTGCCGACATTGTCTACGTCGGCAATGAACCCCCTTCCCCCCACTCCGAAGCCATCGTCGTTCGAGCGGACTCGCCGATCCACACGGTGGCCGAGCTCAAGGGCAAGCGCGTTGCCCTGAACAAGGGATCGAACGTCCACTATCTGCTGCTTCAACTCATCGCCAAGGCGGGATTGCAGTACGGCGACATTACCCCCGTCTACCTCGCACCTGCAGACGCCAGAGCCGCCTTTGAACGGGGCAGTGTCGATGCCTGGGCGATCTGGGATCCGTTTCTCGCGGCAGCGCAGCAGCAGCTGCACGCGCGCGTTGTGGCTGACGGACAGGACGCCGTGAGCAACCGGCAGTTCTATCTTGCGTCGCGCGCCTACGCCGCGGCGAATCCGGAGGTGATCAAGGCGGTCAGCGAGGAGCTTGACGCCGTTGATGCGTGGGGAAAACAAAACCCGCAGGAGGTCGCCAGGTTCTTGTCCGCTGAAACCGGCCTTGACGCGCAGACGCTCGAGCTGGCCGTCACCCGCTACGCCTATGGCGTCACGCCAATCAATGTCGCAGTGATCTCGGACCAGCAGCACATCGCAGATGCTTTTTTTGATTTGAAGCTCATCCCGCAGCCGATCAGGGTGGCTAGCGCAACCCTCTGGGCAAAACCTTGAACGTTCTTGCGTAGCGCAAAGGCGCATCCTCTTCACGTCTTTCGGAGTCCTCATGGAAGTCTTCTGGTTCATCCCAACGCACGGTGATTCGCGCTATCTCGGCACATCGCATGGCGCACGCGTGGCCGACTACGACTACTTCCGGCAAATTGCTGTTGCCGCCGACACCCTAGGCTATGAAGGCGTGCTCTTGCCCACCGGACGAAGTTGCGAAGACGCCTGGGTTGTCGCCTCGAGCCTGATCGGCGTCACCCGTCGGCTCAAGTTCCTCGTCGCGATTCGACCCGGCATCACATCGCCAGCATTGGCCGCGCGCATGGCCGCGACATTCGATCGTCTTTCCGCGGGGCGACTGCTTATCAACGTCGTGACCGGGGGCGACGCCAACGAACTGGAAGGCGACGGCGTTTTTGCCGATCACACCGAGCGCTACAAGATCACCGAGGAATTCCTGCACATCTGGCGCGATATCCTGCGCACCAGTCACGATGCGGGCGAAACCCATTTCGAAGGCCAGTACTTGCGTTCAAAGGGCGGAAAATCGCTCTTTCCACCGGTCCAGAAACCCTATCCGCCGCTCTACATCGGCGGATCATCGGGGCCGGCGCATCAGCTCGCTGCAGAACAGCTCGACGTCTACCTGACCTGGGGCGAGCCGCCTGCAGCCGTCGCAGAAAAGATTGCAGACGTGAAAAAGCGCGCGGCAGCACAAGGGCGCACGCTCAAGTTCGGCATTCGCCTGCATGTCATCGTCAGGGACAGCGATGAAAAGGCATGGCAGGCCGCCGATGAGTTGATCAGCCACCTCGACGACGCAACCATTGCCAAGGCACAGCAGGCCTTCTCGAAGATGGATTCCGAGGGACAGCGCCGCATGGCGGCCCTGCACGGCGGAAAGCGCGGCCGAGGCCGCGAACATCTGGAAGTCAGCCCGAATCTTTGGGCCGGCGTAGGCCTTGTCCGAGGCGGTGCAGGAACCGCCCTTGTAGGCAGTCCGCAGACCATCGTCGAGCGCATCCACGAGTATGCGGATCTTGGCATCGAGACCTTCATCTTCTCAGGCTATCCCCATCTCGAAGAAGCCTACCGCGTTGCCGAACTGGTCTTCCCGCTCTTGAAGCAAACGGGCAAGTTCAGTGCCGCCGGCAATGTCCTAAGCGGACCCTTTGGCGAGGTCATGGCCAACACCATCGTACCGAAGGCCACGGGCGGCCAATCCAAAGAACTGGCTGCGAGCTAGAAATGGCCATCGCGCCTGCCGCGAGCGAATTGCTCAAGCCACGGACGCCTTTGCGCCGCAACTCCGGGCGGGCCATCTGGAGCATGCTCGCGCCCTGGGTCGTGCCCTTTGCCATCCTCGTTCTCTGGCAGTGGTCGTCCGACGCGCATCTGCTGTCATCACGCATCCTGCCTGCGCCATTCGCGGTATTCAAGGCCGCGCTGACCCTAAGCAGCACCGGCGAGCTCTGGACCAACGTGCGCGTCAGTGCGCTAAGAGCACTGTCAGGCCTTGCGCTTGGCGGCGGTATCGGCTTGCTGTTTGGTCTTCTGACGGGCGCAAGCCGCACGGCCGAGACCCTGTTTGATACCACCATCCAGATGGTGCGCAACATTCCGGCGCTCGCACTCGTGCCGCTCGTGATTCTGTGGTTCGGAATCGAGGAAGGTGCCAAGCTGACGCTGCTCTCGGTGGGCGTGTTCTTTCCGATGTACATCAACACCTTTCATGGCATCCGCTCTGTCGATCCCCAACTCATCGAGATGGGGCGTGCCTACGGACTGACCAGGGTGCAGATGGCAACCAACATCATCTTGCCGGGAGCATTGCCTTCGATTCTTGTCGGCCTGCGCTTCGCGCTCGGCCTGGTCTGGGTGATCCTGATCGTGACCGAGACCATCTCGGCGCAATCAGGGATCGGTTACATGACCATGAATGCGCGCGAATTTCTGCAAACCGACGTCGTCGTCCTTGGCATCTTGCTTTATGCCGCGCTTGGCAAACTGGCCGACGTCTCGGCCAAGGGATTAGAGCGGGTTCTGCTTCGCTGGAATCCGGCGTACCAGCGACCTTAAGACGCTTTTGACCGGTGAAACCCTCATGACTGCTGCATTGAAGTTCGATTCCGCCGCACCGCTTCGTAGCTCGCCTGGCACAGGCTCGCGCGTCATCCCGGCCGACCGCAGCCTCGCCGAGGAGGAAGCGCTACGCGTCGCCGAGAGCGTGGCTTTGCAACTCGCAAAGACCGCGATCGAGCGCGATCGCCAGGGCGGGCATGCCGCGCCCGAGCGCGAGTTGCTCAGAAACAGCGGGCTGTTGCGTCTGTCGGTGCCCAAGCCGTTTGGCGGCGATGGCGCATCGTGGTCGACGATCCTGAAGGTCGTGCGCAAGATCGCGGCCGCCGACAGCGCCCTCGCCCACCTCCTGGGATTTCACCATCTGCAGGTTGCCGGGCTGCTGCTCTACGGCGACTCGATCCAGCAAGAGCGTTTTCTCAAGCAGACGATTGCACGAAATGTCTTCTGGGGCAACGCCCTGAACCCTCTGGATAAGCGACTGATCGCGACCGACACATCGAAGGGCTTCGTGCTTGATGGCGCGAAAAGCTGGTCGTCTGGATCGGTCGGCTCGGACATGCTCACGATCTCAGCCTGGCATCCGGTCACCTCGACAGCGCTCATCGCGGTTGTGCCAACCAGCCGCACGGGGGTCACGGTCGTATCTGACTGGGACGCATTCGGGCAACGTCAAACCGATAGCGGCACCGTCACGTTCGAGCGCGTCCAGCTCGATTCGATCGAGGTGCTGCAGCCGCCGAAGACGACGCCAACGCCCTACAGCACCCTGCGCTCGCAAATCGCTCAATCCGTGATGACCAACCTGTACCTGGGGATCGCCGAGGGTGCCCTCGAGGAGTCGCGGCGCTATACCGTCTCGCAGGCGAAGCCCTGGCTCCTCTCCGAAGTTGCAGCGGCCCATCAGGATCCGTTCATCGAACATCGCTACGGCAATCTCAGGCTGATGATCCGCTCAGCCACCGTGCTTGCCGACATCGCCGCCGCGCAACTCGACGCTGCGCTCGCCAACGGCGAGAGGGTCACGAAGGCCGAGCGCGGTGAAGTCGCCATCGCGGTGGCCGAGGCCAAAGTTCTGGCACACCGGGCCGGGCTTGAAACGGCGTCCCAGCTCTTTGAGATCAATGGTGCCGGGTCAACCCGCGCCAAGTATGGTTTTGACCGTTTCTGGCGCAACGTGCGCGTGCACACGCTGCATGATCCGGTCGACTACAAGATCAGGGACATCGGCCGCTACGCCCTGACGGGTCGTCTGCCCGAAGCCACACCGTATTCCTGACTTGCAGCCGGCCATGCTCAAGCCAGCCTTGCGTTAGAACTCCATGAAGCCGATCCGCTTTAACGCCTTCGTCATGAATACCGTCGGGCACCAGTCGCCTGGTCTATGGCGCCATCCGGACGACCAGTCTTCACGCTATAAGGAACTCGGTCTTTGGACCGATCTTGCCCAGACCCTCGAGCGCGGCGGCTTTGACGCCCTGTTCTTTGCCGACGTGATGGGGGTCTACGACGTCTACAAAGGGTCGGCCGATGACGCCTTGCAAGGGGCAGTCCAGGTTCCCGTCAATGATCCCATGCTTCTCGTCGCGGCGATGGCTGCAGTCACCCGCCATCTCGGTTTCGCAGTGACGTTTACCCTGACCTATGAGCACCCCGTACCGTTTGCAAGACGGATGTCAACGCTGGATCATTTAACCGGCGGGCGCATCGGCTGGAACATCGTCACGGGCTATCTCAACAGCGCCGCGAAGAACCTCGGCCTGCAACGGCAGCTGGCCCACGACGCCCGCTACGATTACGCCGAAGAGTATATGGAAGTGCTCTACAAACTCTGGGAAATGAGCTGGGAGGATGATGCCGTTCTCGCCAACAAGAAAACCGGCGTCTTTACCGATCCCAGAAAAGTCCACCCCATCGAGCACCGCGGAGAGCACTTCGTCGTGCCCGGCATCCATTTATCGGAACCGTCGCCGCAACGCACGCCCGTGCTCTATCAGGCGGGGGCGTCCGACCGCGGACAGCAGTTTGCTGGACGCCATGCCGAATGCGTCTTCATCAGCGGGCCGACGCAAGAGATCGTCAAGCGCAGCGTCGATGGCATTCGTCGGGCTGCACGACTGCAAGGCCGCGCGCCCGATGAGGTGATGGTCTACACGCAGGCGTTAATCGTCACCGACACGAGCGAGGAAAGGGCAGCAAGAAAGTTCAAGGACTACGCCAAGTACGTCGATGCCGCGGCCGCGCTGACCTTGCTCTCCGGCTGGACCGGCATCGATTTCGGCAACTACCAGCTCGACCAGGTCGTCGAGTATGTCGAAAATGATGCCGGCCGAAGTGCGCTTGCCGCCTTCACCAAGGCCGATCCCAAGCGGCAATGGACCGTCGGCGAAGTCCTGCAGTTTATTGGCTTGGGAGGGCGAGGGCCGGTTTTTGTCGGCACCCCTGAAAAGATCGCTGACGATTTGGAATCGTGGATGGAGTTCACTGGCGTTGACGGCTTCAATCTGGCCTATGCCATCAATCCCGGCACCTTCGAAGACGTCGTCGATTTCATCGTGCCGGAGCTGCGCCGTCGTGGGCGCTACCCGATGCGCTCGCAATGTCAAAGTCTGCGCGCGCAACTTTTCGGTCGCTCGAATCATTTGCCTGAATCCCACATTGGCCGCTCCTTCTTGGTCCCCGCTCGCACGCGAACCGAAGGCACTTGCACAGGCGCTCGCGGTGGGCGCGCCGACATCTCACAATCCAAGCGTGCCGCAAGCGCTGAAGCAGTCAAAACCTAGCGCATGAATCCACGTTTTTTGCAGGGCGTTGCCATGACCCGTAATCCGCAAGCATTGCTCGATCGCCATCCCGATCTGGCGCTAAACGATGAATCAATGGGTGACATTCCGATGAACCGCGCAGTCGCCGCTGCCGCGCGAGGCAGTCGCGTCTCGATTGGCGGCTTGAACAAGTCCTTTGGATCTCGCCGTATCTTGTTTGACATCGATCTTGACATCCATCCCGGCGAATTTGTCGCGATTCTTGGACGCAGTGGTTGCGGCAAAAGCACGTTGCTGCGTCTGATCACGGGTCTGGACGCACCGGATGCGAGCGACGCGCGCAGGCAAGCGCCGATTCGACTCAATGGCGAAGCCAAAAAGGGAATTGATGCAGACACACGCATCATGTTCCAGGATGCCCGCCTGCTCCCCTGGCAGACCGTCATCGACAATGTGGCACTGGCACTTCCCAAGGCTCAGCGCGATCTGGCGCAATCTGCGCTAAAGGCAGTCGATCTGCTTGACCGTGCGCATGACTGGCCCGGGGTATTGTCAGGCGGCCAGAGGCAACGGGTGGCGCTGGCGCGAGCGCTGGTGCATTCGCCAAGGCTTCTCTTGCTCGACGAGCCGCTTGGCGCCCTTGACGCGCTAACCCGCATTGAAATGCAGCAATTGATCGAACAGGTGTGGCTCGATCGCGGCTTCACCACTGTGCTTGTCACCCATGACGTCAACGAGGCAGTGGCACTTGCCGATCGCGTTGTCCTCATGGAGGGAGGTCGCATCAAGGTGGATCTTGCCATCGATCTGCCGCGACCGCGAGAGCGCGGCACGATCGCCTTCGCCCGCTACGAGAGGGAATTGCTGCAAGGCGTCCTGAATTTTCCGCGCGGGAAGGATTCAGGATTGCCGGCAAAGTGAGCGGCGTGGCGCTAAAGCCAGAGCGCTACTCGTCGACGCAAGCGGGCAAGCGCCCACAGGCACAGGCGCCCGACGAGGCGCCCTAAGAGGCGCCCTACGAGGCGCGCTGCCAGGTCCACACCGCGTCTGCAACCTTGACCCGCTTTGGAATCAGCTTCTGATCGAAGAACGCGTCCGCAACCTTCTGCTGGGTTGCGATGATCGTGGAGTCGACCGGCTGGGCACCGTAGTGCGTTCGCTTTTGCCAGATTTCAACGACGTCAACCGGAAGTCCGACCTGGGGTGCGAGCAGCTCCGCTACAGCGTGCGGATTTGCATTGGCCCAGGTGCCCGCCTTGGCCAGTTCGGATAACGTGGTGTTCAAGACGATCGGTGCGTGCTGTGCAAAATCCCGCGACGATTCGTAGAAGGCGTTGGTCTGGGTCAGATGGGTATAGTCGGCAAGCACGCGCACCTTGAGCGCAACCTGTGCTGCGGCGAGGTAGGGATCCCAGATGGTCCAGGCATCGACGCGATCGGATTCAAACGCGGCGCGCGCATCGGCTGGCTGAAGATAGATCGGCTGGATGTCGGAAAAAGCCATGCCGGCATCTTCGAGCGCCGCGAGCAGCAGGAAATTGGCGCTCGAGCCTTTCTGTACCGCGACCCGCTTTCCCTTGAGATCGGTCACCCGCGTGAGTGGCGAATCCGGCTTGACGATGATCGCTTCGATCGAAGGAGCCCCCGGTTCGGCTGCGACGTAGACGAGGTTCTTCTCGGCAGCCTGCGCAAACACCGGTGGCGGCGCGCCGGTGTAGCCAAAATCGATGCTGCCCGCATTTAACGCCTCGAGCAGTTGCGGACCCGCCGGAAACTCGTACCAGGACACTGACCAGCCCTTGGGTCCGAGACTTCTTTCGAGCTCTCCTTGCGCCTTCAGCAGCCCCAGCAGGCCACCCCCCTTCTGGTAGCCGATGCGAAACACCTGGTGCTCGTCCGCGCGCGCGCCAAGCCATGGACTGAAGGCAGCTAGGGCGGCCCACTGCAGCAAACGACGGCGGCCGGGGGATTGGGAATTGAAGTGAGCGCTGTTCATGTTCTTCTGTAATCGGGACGGAAAACGAGCATAGCCGTGAGACGCACCCGCACAAACGAATCGTTTCGACTTTCGATATGCGAAGCCTGCAGCAGTAGCCCGAGCCGATATCAATTTCGCGCATATGCAAGGTCGCATTTGTCATTTGTCTGCGCCACGTGGCGCGGTGTAGCCTCGCCTTGGCTACAGGCGCCATGGCACTCGACTTCAGGATTGGATATGAGCATCGAATTCATTGGCATGATCCAGACCCAGAAGGTCTCCGAGACGCATCCGGCAAGCGGGGCGGCCATCGACAAGGACTATGTACGGGCCTTC
>Ga0116229_10006795_pt1 | contig 18330 bp, 13 predicted proteins | sample S1TSphgellanicum_3_FD_87313 | JGI IMG/M metagenome (GOLD analysis project Ga0116229, IMG submission 87313) | Host-associated microbial communities from peat moss isolated from Minnesota, USA - S1T2_Fc - Sphagnum magellanicum MG | ecosystem: Host-associated > Plants > Peat moss > Unclassified... | reverse complement strand
CTGTGGAATTCTTGAGCTTGCTTCCAAAATTCAGACTACACAAACTGCGACAGGAACCCACCCAACAACAACATAAGAAAGAACCACAAACACTTAAAACACTTATATTCTACAAATCTTCACACCCACAACACAGAATCTTCACACTCAACCGCATTACCTGAAAATTTGCGAAGAGAAGGACGATGCACTAAAACCTACATTCCTCGATCACACAAAATATTCTCTCTGGAATCTCTCTTCTAATGCTTCTGCTCTCTCTCTCTCTCTGGCTCTCTGAGAGTGCCAGAGGTCAATTGAGTAAGCGCTTGATGTGGCGGCGGCTTCTTTGCGGAATGGCTGACGCCCAAGGGCGTTGGCGATCATTCACAAGAGGATTTAGCCAAATCTGGCTACAAGTCCACCAGTGTTTTTCTATTTTTCCCGAAATTTGTTAGGTAGGTGGTTTGGCGATCATTCACAAGAGGACTTAGCCAAATTTGGCTACAAGTTCACCAGTGTTTTTTTCTTTTCGAATTTGTAAAGTAGGTGGGGTTGGCGATCATTCACAAGAGCATTTAGCCAAATTTGGCTATAAGTTCACCAGTGTTTTTTTGTTTTTCCCGAAATTTGTGAGGTAGGTGGTTTGGTGATCATTCACAAGAGGATTTAGCCAAATATGGCTACAAGTTAACAGGAGAAAGTAGACAAGTTTAGGAATTCTGCGATATGTTGATGACCTCATAGAACCTGCTATCTGAATATGGCGAATTCAGAATTTATTTTATTTTTAAAAATCATCCTCATTATGTGAGGCCAATTTGCCATTTTATTTTTTGGTCACCAGGATGCCAGATTTCACCAAAAAACAGTCAGAATTAGTGTTTCTTTTACTGGCGAATTTTCGCCAAAATTTTGACCTGAAAAATATGATTTCGACCTATACAAAGAATTTTTCACCCAAAAAAATGGCTTGATTTAGCCATATTTTGGGAAAAAAGAATTTCGAAATTGTTAGATTTTTATTTTTATGATAAGTTCCAAAGGTAATCAAGAATATAGAAGGATTCTGGTCTTTTTTTTTAGAGTGTTTTCTCTACTTTCATGTCTAGTATGTATCAAAATTTGGCTAAATTAGTTTTTGGATGATAGCCACTTTGACTACGTTACAAAATTCTTAAAAGAAACCCTGACACTTCCTCAACCCTTTTTCTTCTTTTTTTTTTCCCTTGTGCCCTCCTATAATGTGATTATTTTCTTAATCACACCCCTCACCTCTTTAATTTAGTCCAACCCTCTTTTGTCTCTTGTCCTTATGAACCTTAATTGACAAAATGTCTAGTGCCCCTTGTTTGCTATCTCCCTTCTTTGGCTTTTTAGAGAAAAAATGACCCAACATAGCCATATTCAAAGAATTATTATTTTTTGAAATTGCCATATTTAGACTATAGGTTCTAGCATGTCGCCAAAATATAGTAGGGTTCCAAAAACTTCCTAGGTGCTACTAATGCCACAGTACAAGGGCAGCTTCATCACAATCATGTATACTGAATAATTAATTAATTCTGAAATTTTCATTTTCAATCTAAAATATTCTCATAATGTTTTAAAAGATTCTTCATTTTCCTTCACAAATTTTTTTTTCAGGCATTCCATTTTACTAAATGCCCAACATTATTTTTTTACTTTTGTTTTCCCATGATACCCAGTAGATACCTGCCAAATACCCACCAAATATCACAAGACAAAAAAAATTAACTTAATAAAAAAATTGTGTTTGTTTTTACACCCAGTAACCCATTTCTAGTGGGGGAAGCTCCAGCACCTTGGCTATGCCTTGGGTGGCTGATTACTTCTGAAACTCCCCACTCTTGAGGGGTTAAGCTTGCACTCAGATTCACCTTGGCATCTTCACACCCATGCCTACAACCATGCTTTTCATTAAACACCTAAATTATATGACATAACAAATAATGCATTTGATTGATTTCAACATTCAGCTTCACCTTGTAACCTTGAGCTAATCCCCATCTCTACACAGGTGGGACTAAACTCATTGCAGACTTCCCAACTAACTCAAAATTATTATCTCCAGTCTCATTGCTTAATCGCAAACTTGTCTAGTCCAAAAACTTAGAGCGCCAAAAAACATTTTTCCAGCTCCCCTTCCTCAAACTCTCATTCATCAACGCTTATGTGACTCATGAATGTTGTCAAATTGGAAGTCAAACCCAACTTAACACTTAAAATGATTTCAGACAAAGGTCCAAGGTCCAGAGACCAATGAATTCAAGCAATCTTATTGGTCAAAAGCTTTAAATTGGTCCCAAGGCCTGTAGATGAGGGTCCAAGACCAAAAAGTGACAAATTGAGGCTAAACTTACATGGCACCTGTTTTGGAGGGAAAATCGATTGGTTCAGACCAAAAAACAGTGCTAAGAGGAGAGCTCCTGATTTGGAGAACCAAACATCAGGCTAGGGACCAAGGTACAGTCCAACTCAAGGATTCAATTTGTTTCAAATCAATCCAAACTGGTTCCTAGGAAATTGGACCTTGGACCCTGATCTAAAGCGGGCCTTAGATTCAACCCAATCTGTCACAAGGGTCACCTCACGATGGTTCGAACTTGAGCCCCAAATAGGCAAATCCTCTTACTTGAAGGTCCATCTGAAAAGACATGTCAAATACCCTACACGTAAAATCTACATGAAATTGATTGCTCGATCTGTTCTGTTCTGCAGATGTATCATACAATGTTTTTGCACATGAATCGTGGCCATGTGCAAGCAAATGAATTGAACTCTGCAAAGCCATCAGTGCATTATCTTTTGAGAAAGAGCCCGCTCTCATTAGCAAGATGTTGAACACCTCCTAACAAGCTTCTGTCCAACACTGGTTTCACTTGTCTTTTTGCACACCTTTTTCGGCCTTGCACATTTACCCTTATCATTCTGACAAAAAAGGAGACTGTCTTTGAGTGGACAGCCAACCTACGTTAAAGACTAAAGACGGTGCCATGACATCATTAACAAGGGCCATAGTGAACGGGGACTAACAAGTGCACCATCCACTTGATGCCTCTTATGACTCAGTTGTGGATGATCCTCAACCGAGTTACTACCTGATTTCATCTTGGTAACCCATTCTAGAAGAAGTAAGTCTAACATATAGACAAGTAGATAACAAAATAGGGGACTACTAGGTAAGTAGATAGTTTATACATAGTAGATAGGGTATGTTTTTACTACCTACCTACCTACCTAGTTGGTAGGTCCTAGTTGATAGGTAGTAAACAAGCGGCTTTGCCATGAGAGGCTCTATCTTGAAACTAAGATATTACATTTAATGTTATACTATGAGCTCAAGTTATATTGGATAAAAGTTTGTTGGGTTTATGAAAAATCATTAAAAACAAATTTCACATTTGTACTAACAAATGAAGTTTTCTAACCATCTTAGAATTCATTGCACATGTTTAGAAATTGAAACCATGGTTCCATTGTCTTCTTTCTAACCATACAAATGAATATAAAGTTGTGATTAATTATATTGTTTAAAAAAATCCAAGTTTTTCAAACTTGGATAATGTAGACAATTTTTAACAATGTGCATGAGGTATTACGATGTTTGAAATAAACATCAATATTGAATGGATATAATTTACATGGAAAGATTTTTATTTTAAGTCTCATTTTCATTTTGAAGTTTGAAAATTTGACCTTTTGTTTTTTTTTCTTTTTGGTTGCATTTTGGGTTTAGGTTTTCCATGAAAGGTGTGTTGTTATGATGTTTAATGGGTGTACATGTGGATAGGATAATCATTCAAAAAAATTTGTCTTGGTATTGATATGTACGAATTTGTTTTGCACGTGGTCCATGAAAAAAAATGTAAAAATGCAAATTCAAGCCACAAGGTGCCAACATTTTGGGAGTAATTAATTAAGTGGAAAATGTATCATTTACATGCATATTTTCACAAACACTACACTTCAAATAAATGGAGAGAATAATGGTTTTTTGTTATAAATTGAAAGTGTGTTTGGTAATTTGAATGCAATACAAATCGGTTTGTGAAAATATGACCAATATGCTTCTATTGCACCATATTTGCATTCATTTCTAGGGATATTTGCCCATATATGGTCTAATTAAGATCCACCTTATGTGGTGCTTTTACTAAATTGTGATTTTAATTGGAATTTATCCATGAAATATTATTTTTTAAATTTTTATTTATTTTTTTGGTTGGTTATTGTCTTTTAGAGTGTTAACAATTAAAATCTCCCATAATAATGATTGGACAATGTTCAAGAAATTCTTGAATTATAGTTTGAAGATTGTTTAGGAATGTATAAATTGAACATGAATGAGCTCTATACACATATACTATTTTATTTTATTTTTGTGTATAAGTATTAAAATCTGTTGTTATATATTCTAAACCATCACTAGTTATTGTACTAAAGGAATCTAAATGCATGTGTATGTCATAAATCATCATTAACCCATGACCATCATGGATTGAAATATATGAATATTTCAATGAATTTGAAGGTTATAATCATAATTGATGTCTTCGTAATGTTGGTGTAAAGAAGTTGTATTCAAGGTTTGGATAATTACATGAGAATTATGTAAGTTTTTAAATTGAAGAATTAATGGTATCCAAGTTGCAATTGTTTCAATCTATTCATTTCTACATGTACTCTTATATCCACATAATAAATTTCATGTTGAAAAAGAGTTAATAAAAATATTTTTTGTTTTGTTCGAATGCAAAATAATGTTGTATATGTTAACCCATGTTTTTTAACATTAGTGGGATCAAAAACTAATTCATCTAGTGATAATCCTTTTGAACAATGAATGGTTATTGATGCTACAAATTAAATTGGAAATTGAATCCTTGTTATGGTAAATGATTAGGATTTACCAACTTTTATATCTTTGATGATAGGTTCAATTGGTGTCCATTTTGAACCAATGTTGTTGTTGTAATAATGATTATATATTTTTCTTGTTAATGTTCCAATTTTAAAATTCTAAAACATTATCCATATAATGGTTTTTTTCACAATATGTTGTTGATGTTTTAAAAATGTCATCAACTCCATTTACAAGACCATTACATGTTGCATAATTACCAACACATAATTCAACCAACATATATATTTTATATTAATTATAGAATGCAAACCTATAGTTTTACTCAGATCATTTGAAAGTTTGTAAGATGGTGGGCATGATTGATGGTTGATGTCCATTGTTTTGAAAATAAATGTGGGACCTAATGTGTTGATGAACACATTTCCATTGTATTTTTGCACAAGTTTATTTATATAAAATAAACACATAGTAACAAAATTGTTGGGTGGTTGTCAATTACAAGTTGAATTTATAAATTCAATATCCTTTGTATTTTCGGTTACAGTACAAAACTTGTTTAAATTTTGTATAAAAAGCATATCAGAATATCTCATAACTTTATTTAGTTCATAACAATTATAACTTGTTGCGACAGATAACATTTAGTTCATATGTTTGCCAAAAATTTGGTGTTAATGCATTAACATTATTTTTGATATTTTGAAAAATCCAACTATTTTTCACATGGGGTGTTTGATAGAAATCACCTATCATGATAACATCAACACCACCAAAAAAATTGTTTTGGATGCGTTTTATGGATCTTAGCCTATTATTTATAACATTAAACTTTTTAACACCAACAAATGATATTTCATCTATCACAACAAATTGTAATTGTGCATATAACATGTAAGCCTATTCAATGAATCTAATGATAAGTTTGGTAAACTAAATTAGGATTATTAAACAGGTATGTTTAATGTTGAATATATTATTAAACCATCAATATTGAAAGCAATTTTACCTATTGATGCCATAAGTAAAGCCTTGGTTTTTGTTAAGTCAAAAGATATGTCTTTATTGTATAATCATAATAATCATTGAATTATGAATTTCAATGTAAAAGTTTTTCTAGTTCCAACACCCTTTATAAAATAATAAACATATCGGTGTATCATGGTACAATTGTTTTTTACGCATAACATCATCAAATATTAATCTTTGTTCTTCATTTAACTGTATAAGTAAACTACAATATTCAAATTCTTCCATCATCATGGAATATGATGATTTTGTGAAATTTTCATCTTCTAGAAATTGTGATTTTTGGATTGATCCATTACATGATTAAATAATTAAATCAGATCGTAATTCATTGTGTTCAATATTGATTGTGTTTGTTATAGGAATTGTAGGACGTGGATCATTTACTCCATTATTTATATCATTAGTCCAAATGTTGGTTGAACATAATGGTTTTGATTCTAAATGTATTTAATCATCCATTTTTTTGGTATTTGGATATGGCATTTGGTAGTTGAAAATAGATTTAATCTTACAAATGTGGTCATGTTGTTGACAATATGCATCATGTCAAATTACATTAGTTCCAAGTTGGGAGTTTTCTGAATTTCAAAATGGTGAATATAAATTAGATTTGGATAAACCTCCAATAATTCAGAAATATTGTTGTCATAAAGTGCGCAATCAAAAATTTTTTTTTTTTCGTTTTTGTGTTATATTATATTCAATAATCAAGTGGGAGTGTTCCATTTGAATTTTGAGATTTTAAAAAACTTTGATAATGGGAACTAAAGTGAAAGGATTAAACAAAATCTCATTAACATGAACATTTGTGTTGTTTTTCAAAAAAAAAATGTAAGTATTGAATATGATTTCTATTTTTTTTTTAGTAATATTTATATTACAAGAAACGTTAAACAATGAAACAACATACTTCAATGGTGAAAACCAATTATTTTTCAAAATATCCATTAATGCATAATTAGATTTTTCATTCCAATAAAAACATGAGTTAATTGCAATAATTGAATAGGAAATTATTGCATCATTAATTCCAAAAGAGATAGAAAATCATGTAAATATATGCTAACTTTGGAATCATGAACTTGAAAAAAGACGAAAATTTAGATAAACTATTAACATATTGAATTGGTTCAAAATGTTGAAAATTGTATGTTATATGTAAAGGGATAGATTGAAAATCCATGCCACATTAAGATACAACGCATTTTGATACTTTATTCCAAATGTAAATTGGCCTCTGTAAATATTTAGTTATCCAAAATATTGTTGTGAAATCTACCCACAAACCTCCCATATTAGCATTTAATGTCATTTTTGTCGCATATTAATGTTCATTTGTGATCATGCCTTGATGCAAATCAAACAAAAAACTTGGATTTAATTTTCAAACATGACATTGTTGAGTTTTTTTTTTATTCAATAATGAACATTGATTTAAATGTGCCATGTTATTTTGCCTTAATTCAAGAGATGATAAATGATTATCCAATAAATAAAATATATAATAAAAAAGACAATTGCCTATTTCATATTTGTATGTTGAAACTAAATGAAGGCCATATGAATGTAATACATGTTCAAATGATGAATCAACAAGATTTAATGAAGGTTTTTTCATTTTTATTAACTTTAATTTAATGAAAAAATATATAAACAAAAACATGGTTCCCACATAAACACATTCAAAAATAAATAAAAATCGATGATTCATTTAAGACTATTTATTTTAAATTTGTTTTGGAAAATTCTTTGAATGGAAAAACTCTTTATATTGGAAAATTATTTAAACGAAAAATTTTCTTGAATTGAAAACTTGCTAACATTGAAAAAAAATTAAATTAGAAAACACTTGTATGAAAAAATTGCATGTATTGAAAAATTATTTTCATTCAAAAACTTCTTACACTAAAAAAATATTTGCATTGAAAAACTACTTATATTGGAAAATCATTTGCATTGAAAATCTATTTTCATTAAAAAAACTTCTTGCATTGAAAAAAAAATTCATTGAAAAAAAATTTTGCATTGAAAAACTATTTGGATTGAAAAAATCCTTACATTGAAAAACTACTTTCATTGAAAAAATTATCTCCATTGAAAAATTGCTTACATTGAAAAAAATGCTTTCATTATAATAAAAATTTCATTGAAAAAACTACTTTCATTGAAAAATTACTTCCATTGAAAAATTGCTTCACATATAAATTGTTGCATTTAAAATTGTTTTCGGAATTTGACGAAAATTAATGTATGAGAACTTTCCTTTTCCTCTAAAAAAAACTATGAAAATGATTATATAATATGAGCTATTTAAACCAAAATTTTGATATAAGGAATTTCTACATATATATAGATTATTCGTATATAATTTCCCTTGGAAATCTAGTGGCCACTAGATCATTTATTTTTCCCCCTTGTTTGGAGACCTGGTAGTCAACAGGCCATCCTTCACTAAATTGCGATGGATGATCTGGTGGCCATGACATTGTTTTTTTTTTTTTTTTTTTGGAGAAATGGTGGCCCTCAGGGCGTTTGACCCAATCCAACGTCAAATGATTTGGTGGCCACCGTGTTTCCAAGCATTTGGTGGCCACCAAATCGGTTGACATGGATTACGAAAAATGATCTAGTGACCATTAGACTATGTTTTGTTTGTTTTTTGCTTGGAAACATGGTGGCCACTAGATCATTCAACGTTGGATTGCAAAGGATGATCTGGTGGTCACCATATCGTGTTTTTTTTTTCGTTTATTTTCTTTTCACTTGGATATTTAGTGGCCACCAGGTTGTCCCTCGCATCTAATGTCAAAACATTTGGTGGCTAGTAGGTCTCCCAAAAAAAGGGGAAAAAAACATGATTTGGTGGCCACAAAATCATCCCTCGCAATTTAACGTGGAATGATTTGGTGACCACCATGTTTTTAAACGAGGGGAAAAAAACGACTTGGTCATCCTTCATAATCTAGGTTTGAACATGTTTTTTTTTCCTTCCTAGGTAGTAAAGATATTCAAGTGCCCAACCCAATTCTCTTTTTCGTAATGAAAATCCTTCTTTTTAAAAGAGGAAACCCAAATCTAATGTAAAAAAATATGGTTTTTATATTTATTCATGAAATGAACATTAGGTTATATATATATTTTTGTGTAAATTTGAAAAAAATAAAATGATGCAAAGGAAAGGATAGGAATTTACCTTTTTGAATGCAGATTAAACACTTGATGATTTGTTGTGTAATTGCAGAAAAAAAATTTAAATAGTTTCGTCCATAACTTTTGTTAAAATTGTGTAATGTTGTACCTTCAAATATCGATCTCCTTTTCTTGTTGTTGTCTTATTTTTTATTAAAACCATTTCACAATTGCCTCCATTGTACGCTTTAAAAAGTTGTTCATATTTTGTTTTAAAATTGGTACCAAGAGCAATAACGTTTTAATCAAATTCACCTTTTCCGTTTGCAATCAATAATTATTTTTCACATTTGCTATCCCCTATTCCCTTTAAATCAATGACGATGACATCAATGGTAACATACCTCCAATTTTGAATAGAACTTCTGTATTCTCTAATGGGTCCATGTGAAAAAACATTGGAATTAATTGAGGTTGGAATGTAGGAATTGATGACATAATGGTTGTTGACTCCTTCATTGTAGAAGCATGAATAAGTACCCCCCAATGCTTATTTAATATTCTACTAGTGTAACATGTGCTGGTTGCCCAAGTGTGAACACATTGAGGGTTCATTCCTTCCAAACCCCATTCTTGCAATTTGTTTGAATTTCCAGCAACAAAATCCACTCAAAAATCAATATTTTCAACACCTTAACTCTGAAAATTGTGAAATAAAATTTATTAAATCTAACTTGTTGAGGCCTTCTAACAACAAAAAATGCCCCCAAATTCCAATACAATTTTCAGTTTTGGTTTTATTTAGTTTTCATTGAGAAAATGGTTGGCTGAGGCCTTCCAACAACTAAGAACACCCCTAATTTGCAATACAGTTTTTAGTTTTGATTTTATTTAGTCTTCATTGAGAAAATGGTTCAATAATCAATAGCTTCTTCTGCACCATAACTTCAAAGAGTCTCAAACCAAGTTCATGCATCCCTCTCATTGAAGGCCTTCCAAAGATACTAAAAAATACCAAGATGACAATGAAACCCTACCTATCATAAACAAACCAAAACACCCAAAAAAAAAGGGGGAGAGCACATCATGAAGTGTCGTGGTTTGACAAATCTAACAAAAGAAAACAAAATATCTTGCTTCATAAAAGTGACACAAAAATCCAATAAAAGATTGATGGTTAGAACCATCACAAGGGAAACAAAAAAGGGAAGGCCAAAGAAAGGCTAAAAGACACATCCCCCAAAGAAACCCCCCCCCCCCCCCCCCCCGCCCCCCCCAAAATATAAAATGGAAAGAACTAGTTCCTCTCGTGGTAATAAGCTATCTCACCCATAGCCCCTGTAATGTCACCTACATGCAAATCATGTGATCTAATAGTACTGGGAGGTCTAGAACAAACATCACCTGCCAACACAATTTTCCTTTTTATAGTAGAGCCCAAAGCACGCTCAAAAGCAATATTAACATGTTGCCTGAAAAATTGAATGCAAAAAGACAAGGATAAATGATCTCCTGATTTTCTATCGTGGAAAAGACAGGCACATTCCTTGATGAAATGATCCATATCACGCCCAAGTGCGTTGTGCACTTCCATGGCCATTGGAATAAAGTGGTGCCCCTCATGAAATACTTACATAATGTCTCATAAAATCCCTGTGATGTAGGGGAAATTTTCTTATACCCACATATGGGCATTCAATACACACAATTTTTTTGGAATCATGTGTAATACTTATATACGTGTCACAAAATATGCATTAATTTTTAGGGGAAAAAATGCAATACCCAAATACAAATCACAAAATAAGTGTTGGTTTACTAAGGTTTTACTATCTTTTTTGAAACCCAATTTGAAGGTATGTGGCTATTACATTTTGAAAATATGTCTTCAACTAATTAACTAGGAATTAAAATAAAATCATTTTCATCAACACCCATGTGTAGGTATTGCATAAGACAAAGCCATTATTTTAACGCAACATTCGCATGTGACTCATGAAAATAGGTGTTAGTTTGGGAACCTAAACCATTCTAAACATGGTGGTTTAGGATTGATGTGGATGTTGCATTCTCAAATTAGGTTGTCACCTTAATACCTTCAACCAAACTTGATGGTTTTTTTAAATCCCTATGTGTTAGTATTACATCATACAAAGCCCTAACCTCAAAACCTTAAATAATCCTAATGACAGATGCTTTCAACCATAGTAATTATACAAAAATATGGAAATGAAAAATATAATTTTTTTGTAACAACTTATTATGCCAATCTTTTGTGTTCAAAAATTGTAATTATATTTTTGATATTTTCAAGTTGATGGGGACTTCCAATGTATTAATATACCTTCAAAATTTGCATGTTATAATCATAATCTATCAAAATCTTAATGTAAAACTAGGTTTGTTCAACACCATATTTTATTAATTAATTTAAAATAATTTTATGAATTATTTATTATTATACTAAATTTCTTCAAACTTTGCATTCAATTTAACATAAATTCAATGCCCATGTGGGTTGAAAACATGATTTTTTTGACCCCCCAACATGATTTGTCTTATATGGGTCAAATTTTTTAAAAAGAAAGTAGGTTGTAGAAGGAGGTAAGTCATAGGTCAAATAGTAAACCCTACTTTGGTGTTGGGATCATGAATTATTCTTCTTGCAATAGAAGAAGAAGGGTTGCAACAAAAATAGATGGAGTGAAAGAAGAAGACTATGATATGCAATTTCAAATTTTTAAATATTTTCATCTACATTCTTGAGTTGATTTCCAAGCATTTTTACAATTTTCAATCAAGATATTTATATTCGCAAGTTGTGAAATTGATGGATGGGACATTTATCTCCTCCCCTCGTTCTTAAACATATTATTCCTAAAATATTATATTATGTTTTCACTAACATTTTGAAGTTCAAGTTTCCTTGGAACCTATAAAAGTTGAAACTAATCATTGGTGTCATCTTTAGGAGTTCATGAATTTGAGAATGTCAAATGTGGCTTGAAGGGATTTTATTCAACAACAATCTTGAATGGATTGCTTTGAGTATGGCAATTAGAATGTCGTCAAGAAATGAACGTAAATTGGGGCCTATGGGCAAACTTGATTATTTGTTAGTACTTAAGCAATATACAAGCCTTCTTCCCTTCTCACACCATTGATCAAACAACCCAACAAAAGGACTTGCATTTAGATGAACTTTTAAATAATTTATGGTTTAGTTTTCAAATAATATGTGTGTTCTCTTCAATAATTTCAAAGTTGTTTTGATATGTGCAATATATTTTCAAATTTGTTACCAAGACTTTATGTTGATTTATTTAAAGGTTCATTCTAATTCTCAATGCCCATTTTTTCTTGTTATATATGTTTATATCAAGGTTGCCCCCCCCCCCCTACTTTTATATTACAAAGCTCACCTAGTTTTTTACCTCTTGCATTCACATTACCACTAATAGAAAGCAACTTTCATTTTTTTTGCAATATTAAATTCTTCCATCCCTTCCAATTCACAAGAGCTTGATGATAAGACTTGCATGTAGTTGGATGAATATGAAAGATTCCATTATCAATGTGCCATTGGTCATAGTGATCTTGTCATTATTAAGAAGGATAGAAATATGTGTTGTAAATATAAAAATGTTGAAAGCAATTTCCCTTCAAAAGGGGTAAGTTTAGGGAATTGAACCATATCATTGAAATTGTTGCAAGGAGGCCTTTCATCTTAAAGTGAAATTTATTATGATATGTATATATACCTTTTTTTTTTTAGTGTACAAAATTGCAATTATTTTCATACCCCAATTGAAGGTTCCAACCCAAGATGAAACATTCAACTAATTTGTATTCAATATTTGTCATGTCACTTGCATTTTTCAAATCCTTTTAGCAAATTTATCATCAATGATTGGGATGACTTTATACTTTATTTTTTAATGCTTGATTTGATAACCCAAACTAGATGCTTGTGAATCATGTGCATTTAAATTCACAACATTGAACACATTAAAAGATAAAGAAAATAACTATTTTTTATTATTTAAAAATCATATTTGATGATGTTGTGATCATGCATTTAATGGTATCAACTTTAAGCATTTGGTATGATCAACTAGTCCTTTCATAAAATTTCAAGCATAATTAGTTTTGCCATGTTTGTAATAAAAAATACCATAATTAGATGGTGATATGCATCCCACAAATAATTTTTAAAAAATGATGTGACTATTGGACTTGTTATAACAATGTTAAATTACAAATTAAAACATAGTTGCCAAATTTACACTAAAGGCACAATTAATCATGAATGTCAACTATGGTTCAATTACATGGGTTTGAGGATGCATCTTGATTACCAATATGATTTATGTCAATAAAACAATGCCCTCCATGAATTGACCACTTACCATGACTACCTTCTTGCAAATTGAATCATGTGTTTTTGAATTGTTGCCCATGATGTTTCAAATGAACATTGAATTTTACATGCACAAAAAAAAAGGTTGATAAAACATATATATTTATCACATTATAATTTTGGGCATGCCATGGTGTCAAAAATGCGCACGTGATAATTGAAATTGTGTGAGGTTTCTTATTGTTCAAATGCCACAAGAAAAACAAAAACTTTGTAGATCACCAAAAAAGACTTTTAAAAAGGTTGCCAAGTTGGGAAATGTAATTATAACTATTTGAAAAATGTCTTTTCCAAGTTTCCACATACTAGTTTTTTTAATGACATTGAGTTGGACTAAGGTAATAATGTTTTTTTATGTTAGCATAACAAAAATCCAACTTGGTGTTTTTTAATCCAAAATATTATGGTTAAATGCTTTGATATTCTTACAAAAAAGTTGAATTATAGCAAAAAAAATCAACATGGTTCTAGTAGACTACAAGAATATATTTCAAAAATTGAAAGAGAAATTTGTTACAATTCCTAGCTTAACAAGGAAAAAAATTATATTTCAAACAAATAGGAAAGTCTCGTAAATGTAAGAGGTTATAGAAATTTCTCATTTCCATGAACATTTTCTTATTTCATACACGTGATTAAGTTTTTTGATGACCATGTGAAAATGAAAAAAAAATCATATAATTTATGGAGATGATATTTTGACATGCCCCCAAGTTCCTTGTTAGACCCAAAAAGGGTCCAACTATGTTAAAGAGCGGAAATAGTTGGAATTTGGTGTCGTTCCTAGCTTGTAGCACTAAAAGGGGGTGAGAGGGGCATGTTGAAAACTTCGGGATTAAATTAGGAAGAGGGACAAAATACTTAGTTATTCAGTCATGTATCCAAAACCAACCAACAAGTTGGTTAAAACTCATTCTGCACACTTTTGTTGTTGGGACAAGCCATGGGCAACCTTGGTCTCACTTGACTCACCACAGCCTGAACTCGGGGGAAGCCACCACCTTCGCCCATATAGTATTCTTTGTGTCTCTCCACCACACTTGCATCCGAATGGCATTTTTTCTCGGGACTCCCAAAATGGAGTCCCGAAATTGTCCCGGTTTGGACTCCCGGGATTTTGGGCGTTCATAACTTTTCGCTCCGACCTCCGATTGGGACAAGGTTTGAAGAAAATTTGTAGCTCTCCCTGAGAGCTTTCCAACGATGTGTCGCACTCCACTTGCACACACCTGGATCGGATCAATTCCCGACTTTTAGTGGTCGGGAGTCAAATTGCCAATTTGACTCCTGGCCTTTCTTTCGCCCATAACTTATGCTACAAATGTCCAAATGGCTCATGCGAAGCCATTTTGGACATCGACACTTCAAGACCTTTCCAACAGTATAAAGAACATATCGATGCGAGGTGTTTTGACCCCTACAATCACATTCTGAGCTTTCGGGAGTCCTGGAAGACTCCCAAGTCCCATTTTCGAGAGTGTGAGCAATGACTTCACACTTCCTTCAAAGTGGGGTTGTGACATATTTCCTTTGGGCATTGCAAAATTATTTTTGAAAAACTTGAAATCAAATATATGGAAAAAGATGATACTTAACACAATGAGATGTGTGGATTTTTTTGAAGAAACATACACCTAAATCCTTAAGCACATTCCAATGTTATTAATTCACGATTCTAGTTGGATTAAAAATTGATGTTTGGAGCCAATTATCTTATGAGGAAATTCAATTTTTGATTTTAGAAATGTGAGAATCATCAACATCTAAATCAATGACAAATTAAAACACCATCCTAAAATCAATTCCAAATGTTAATGAAAATACATTGCCTATAAATGATATTACGATCATGTTTTTCAAGGAATTGAATTAAATCATGTATTGTGAAGAATGAATTTTCAAAATAATTTTGTACATTGGATGACTCTTGTTGATTTTTTTTAAATGTTAAATTTAAAAAAAGTTTGGAATGTGAATTGGGTTTTTTAATGAATAAATTTACATTAGTACAATTTATGGTTTTTCAAAAGGTTCAAGTTGATTAACAAGTCTTTTTTTACTAGTGGACATGTACATTTTTATTACATGCTTGAGGCTTGAATGACATGTGTATTTTTTACTAGTAAAGTTGATTAAAATGACCTATTTTATTATATGTCAAATTGAACATCTAATTAAGTTAAACAAAGTCAAATGACATACTTAATCAAGATGGACAATAATGTTCTAAAAAAATGGGACATCTTATGCTACCTTATTGGTCAAGATAACTACTAACTATGAGCAGGCAATAACTTTGGCCTATTTACATACCAATTTACGTACCGACATACCTACCCACTTACCACTTTACAAACCTACCTACCTACCTACCTCATACTTCCCACTTACCATCTTACATCCTCATTCACTAACCTATTTACCTACATACCTACCTATACGCTACTTCCCACCTACCATCCTACATCCTTACCTTCTTACCTATTTAATTATTTATTTACCTACCTTCTACTTCCCACCTACCATTTTACATCCTTACTTACCTACCTATTTGATCACCTACCTCCAACTTTCAACCTATTGTCTTAAAACCCAACCTCCTTACTTCTTACTTCCCACCTACCATCATATAACCCTACCTACCTACCATCTTACATCCACCTACCTACCTACCTTTTATTTCCCACTTGACATCCTACATCCTTACATACCCACCTACCTCCTACTTCCCACCTATCATCTAAAATCCCTACTTACTTACCCATTTACCTACCTAACGACCTACCTCATGTATAAACTACAAGCTAGGTCTACTTATTTACCCTTTTACCTATTAAGCATCATGTAATTTATCTACTAATTACTTAACTTTCTTACTTACCTAAACATAATTAATTATGTGAAATAAACAAGTGAAAAAAATTGACTTATTTTGTCAACTTTGGAAGGTGTAATGCATTGGTAAGGACTTAGTTTATCATAAGGGAAGTGGGGGGTTCAATTCCCAATATTTGTAACCTATATACATACTCAAAAGGTTAAGGTAAATAGGATAGGTTAGGTTAGATTAAATTAGGAAGGTTAAACATATTAGGTTAAATTAGGTAGGCTAGGCTAGCACCTACCTATTTGCCTCTTTATGACCTACCTAAATCTATATACAACCTACTTACCTACCTACCTAGACCTACCTACACAATTTTTTTTGATAATAATCCAAAAAAAATTGGGTAAAAAATTGATCAATTAAATGGTCCACTTTCTAATAGTCAAAATGAGTAGTAAAATATTCCAATAATTTGTCAGTCAAAAAGACCACCCTAATCATGCAAGACATGTCCAAATCGACTTGTCTAAATTAACAGAATGGTTTTTTTGTACATTTGTCTAAATGGGGTCCTTTTTTATTAGATTTTTTAATCAAAATAACATGTTTTTGTAGTAGAGCTATGATGATGAGTTCCACCACAAGGGCAACGCTACCAATATAATATTTGTATTTTCGAAAGATGTTGGGTCTTGGGTGGTCCGCCTGGAATAACAAGGTACATCACAAATTGGGTTGTTTCAAATAATTCCATGAAGAATACATCATTGTGCTTACATTTTCACATAGTGTATGTGACAAAACTAAACAAAGATGTTCATTGTGTGAAGCCCTATAGGCTAGCATTTTGTTGTGTTTTCTTTTTGGATGTTAAAACAAATTATTAGTAAGCAACATAGTTTTAATTACAATAATGATTCCATGTATTGTAAATGTTTATATTTTTGTGATGTGAATATGATAATCCTTCATCACGAAACTGGTGGAATGTTGAAGATGGAATGATGCAAATGCAAAACATAAATGCATGAAATGATCACAACATTATTGGGCAAAAACAACCAACGTGGTGAAGGATTTGCAAGGCATGTTGTCCAAAACACAATGGAATTAATTGGAAAACATATTGAAAGATGTAGAAATGCACTAATTGTTCCAAGGATGGGAAGCAATGTTACAAGATTTCCTTGCTACTTCATTAGTGATATGTCCTTTGATATTTCCTTCTCCTATTGCTCATATTTATGAGACTGTTGGTCAACTTTGGTGTAAGGTTGTGCACTCAAACTAAAATTTCCAACAACCTTGACATTTACAAACATGCAAACCATAGAAAAAAGAATTGATTTCAATGTGATTTAATACCTTTTTCACAACCTCTAACACATAGGGCTAAAATTCTTTAGTTCAGTTTGCACCAATCCCTAAATTGAGCTTTTCTTTCCCCAAGAGGGAGAAGAAGAGACATTATACTTGCAAAACAAGTATGGAATCATCAAGTGGAAACAAATAAAACACCAAGAACAAAAATTACAAATAAGAGATAAAAGACTAAGATGCAAAACTTGTTGGTCCTTTGTATTGATCCTTAGCACACATGTTTCATCATGTCCTTTCGAACCTTAACTCTTTAATGCTCATGGGGTTGTTTCCCCTCCACCTTTGTAGTTATTTAACATGCTTTTGCTGGCTATCTTATATATTAAAGCAACAGTGGTGTCTGTTTGTCTGTGTGAGCAGTGCTTGGAAAATTCTTTCACTCACTGCCCGTTCCCTGTGGAGCTTCCCCAGATGTAACTGACTCCAGAGAAAAAAGAAATCAGGGGTAGTCTGATTTTTTGAGGCAAAAAATTTGGTAGACCAAAAAAAAAAATTTAGGCCTTGGACATCCCAGAATTTTATTTTTATTTTTTGTATTGACCAATACTACCTTTTTTTTCTTTTAGCTACTGTCTGTCCCGATTAAGGGGACGGATGAAATGTCCGTCCAGCTTGATGACGGGACGAATTTAGGGGAAGACCAGAAAAAATAAATTTAGGCCTTGGACAACCCATAAT
>Ga0116229_10006793_pt1 | contig 18333 bp, 15 predicted proteins | sample S1TSphgellanicum_3_FD_87313 | JGI IMG/M metagenome (GOLD analysis project Ga0116229, IMG submission 87313) | Host-associated microbial communities from peat moss isolated from Minnesota, USA - S1T2_Fc - Sphagnum magellanicum MG | ecosystem: Host-associated > Plants > Peat moss > Unclassified... | reverse complement strand
GCTCGCCTTCGATGCCGCAACCGGCAAAGCGCCGCAGGTGGATCGTGCTCTCGAGGTGGAACTCTGGTACCCGGCAAGTCCGGCGCCGCGCGCGCGCCACGTGGTCTATGCGGCGAGTTTTACATCCGAGCCGCCCGCGCCGCCGGCGCACTTCACCTTTCCCGGGATTGCCGTGCGCGATGCGCCGGCGTCCGGCACGGGTCATCCGTTGGTCGTCGTGTCGCATGGCTACGGCAACGATCCGGACACGATGAGCTGGCTGACCGAAAATCTGGCCTCGAAGGGTTATGTGGTGGCGGCCATCCGCCACGACGATCCGCCCATCACCGACCGGGCGCGATTCGTCGGTCCCTTGATGCGCAGGCCTCTCGACATCGCGTTCGTGGCCGCGACGTTGCAGCGCACGCTCGGCGATGAGCGGCTCATCGATCCGCAGCGCATCGGGCTGGTCGGCTACTCCATGGGCGGATACGGCGTGCTGACGTCGGCGGGAGCCAGCCTCGATCCGGACGGCGCGGCCGTCAAACTGGTGCCGGGGGGGCTGATGAGGCCGTTCGCCCGCGGCGGTTCGTCGCCCGACTCGCTCAAGGTCAAAGGACTCCGGGCTGTGGTTGCGATCTCGCCGGCCGGCGGCGGTCCTTTGGGGGTGTGGGGCGCGGCAGGGTTGCAGGCGCTCACCACGCCGCTGTTGCTGATCGCCGGCGACGACGATCGGACGGTGGACTACGCGACGGGCGCGCGTGCGTTCTTCGATTTGGCGGTCGAGGCCCCGCGCTACCTGCTGACCTTCAAGGGCGGCGGTCATGCCATGGGCTTGAATCCGGCGCCGGACGCGATGCGGCAACGGCTCTGGGATCAGGATTGGTTCGAAGATCCGGTGTGGCGCAAGGAGCGTATCAATGCCATCAATGCGCACTTCATCACGGCGTTCCTGGACCGCTACGTGAAGGGCGACGTCAGCCGTGATGCGTATCTGCGCGTGGCGGTGAGCGAGTCATCGAAAGGTGTCTGGCCCGAGGGCAGCCCTCCTGCTGCCTACGATGCGTACAGTTCGGGCAGCGGCGACGTCACGGTTTGGAAGGGATTTCAACGCAACCATGCCTCGGCGCTCGAGTTGCTTCAGGCCGACGCAGCCCCCGCACCATGACCCCCTTGCCGCTGGCCGCGCCCGCGGACATCGGCCTCTCGGCCGTGCGCCTTGCGCGCATGGGAGGGGTGCTCGCCGCGGACGTCGAGCGTGGGCGCCTGCCCGGCGGCGTCGCGCTCGTCGCCCGCCGCGGCAAGATCGGCTACTTTGAAAGCTTCGGCCGGCGCGATGCGGTGCGCGGCGTGCCGATGACCAAGGACAGCATCTTTCGTATCTACTCCATGACCAAGCCCGTGACCTCGGTGGCGGCCATGATGCTGTGGGAGGAAGGACGGTTTCTGCTTTCCGATCCCATTGCCGACTATCTGCCCGATTTGGGCGATCTGAAGGTCGCGGTGCAGGAGGGTGGCGAGCTCAAGCTCGTGCCCGCGCAGCGCGCCGTCACCATCTTGGATCTGCTGCGTCATACGTCCGGCCTCACGTACGAGTTTCGCGGCCCCGGTCCGGTGCAGAAAATGTACGCCGCCGCGAGAATCTACCGACGCGAACAGAGCAATGCCGATCAGGTCGCCATGCTCGGCAAGCTGCCGCTGCTGCACCAACCGGGAACCCGCTGGGAGTATGGCCGCTCCACCGAGGTCATCGGCCGCCTGGTCGAAGTGCTGTCGGAACAACCGCTCGGCCGCGTGTTCGAGGAGCGCATTTTCGGCCCGCTCGGCATGACCGACACCGCGTTTCACGTGCCCGAGCGCGACCACGCACGCCTCGCGCAGCCTCATTCCAAGGACCCCGACAGCGGCGCGGGTGTGCAGCTGCTCGATGTGCGCACGGCGCCCCGTTTCGAGTCGGGAGGCGCGGGCCTGGTCTCGACGGCGGGCGACTATGCGCGCTTCCTGCAGATGCTGCTCAACGGCGGAACGTTCGATGGGCATCGCCTGCTGAGTCGCAAGACGGTCGAACTCATGACCGCGGATCACTTGGGGCCCATCACCGGCGCCGCCGATCTGCTGCTGCCGGGCCACGGCTTCGGTCTCGGTTTTGCCGTGCGGCGGCAGGCCGGCGTCGCACAGCCGGGCTCGGTCGGTCAGTACTCCTGGGGCGGCCTTGCCGGCACGACCTTCTGGGTGGACCCGGCGGAGCAGCTGTTCGCGCTGCTGCTGATCCAGGCGCCCGGGCAGCGCGAATACTATGCGACGCTGTTCCGCAGCCTCGTTTACGCGGCATTCGATGACTGAGCGCGACGACTGAGCGCGACGACTGAGCGCCACGGCAGAGCGCCACAACTGAGCGCCACAACTGAGCGCCACGACAGAGCGCCACGACAGAGCGCCACAACTGAGCGCCACAAAAAAAACTGAGCGGCGAGATGCGCGTCACATTATGTTGAGTGACGATTCAGGCAAAGCCTGAACGAACTCGTGAGAGATGACCTTCATCACGGCATCGGCCGCGTGAACGTGGCAAATATACCGATCATGTTGCGCTATACCGTCTGACGCCGGTCCGTTATGCACAGGATTCTAAATTTCGCGCTGCCGGGGGCCCTGCTGCTGTCCGGGTCGATCGCATTCGGTGCGGCCGCGGCGCCGATCTCCGCCCATCAGCTCGAGATGCTCGAGTGGTCGGACCCGGAGCGCGCCGCGCAGATCATGGATGCCGCGCCGCCGCCGCCGGCGGACGCGAGCGCGGCCGAAATCGACATGCTGGAAATTCGCGCCATGGTGTACGCGGACAGCACCCGCGACCAGGACGTCTATGCCATCGAGCGGCGGCTCGAGGCCATCGCCCGTGCGGGAAATTCCGCTGCGCTGCGCGCCGGCAGCTTCGTGCGCGCGTACGACGCGCGCCGCCACAATCAATACGCGGCGGCCGAAGCGGAGATCAAGGGCATCGACATCAATGCCATCACCTCGGATGCGGAACGCTACCGCGTGCTGTCCTTGCGCGGCCACGTGCTGCGCACGCTCGGACAGGACGAGGCCGCGCTCCCGTCTCTGGAGCAGGCGCTGGATCTTGCCAACAAGATGCATGATGACGTGCGCACCCTGCATGCGATGCTGGCGCTGGCGCGCATCTATACCGACAGCGGCAACTTCGACCGGGCCACGGTGCAATTGACCGCGGCCGAAGCCCTCGCGCTCAAGCTCGGGGACGAGACCGGACTGGTGGAAACCGAGGAGCGCAAGGCCGATATCGCGGACCGCCGCGACGATCGGGCGGAAGAGCGCCGCGCCTCGTTGGCCGGGCTGGAGCATGCCAAGCGCTCGGGCAGCAGCCGATGGATCGAACTCGCGCTGTTGAATCTCGGCGACTCCTATCTCAAGACCCACGATTTTGCCGAATCCCTGCGCTATTCGAAGGAAGCGCTGCCGATCGTGCTGCGCACCCATCAGCGCGACGATGAGCAGGTGATCCTCTTCAACGAAGGCCTGGCCTATATCGGCCTCGGCAGCATCAAGATGGGCGAGAAGCTCGCGGAGGGGGCGATAGCCGACGCCTTGGCCGGCAGCGATTTGCTCGACGCCAAGGAACTGCTGCGGGAATACGCGGACGCCTTGGAACATGCCGGCTATCTGATGATGGCCATCCAGGTGTATCACCGCTATGACGAAGTGAGCGAGAAAACCATGACGAACACGCGCCAGCGTGCCTTCCTCGAACTGTCCGCGCAGTTCGACGACGAGCGCAAAGCGCGCGAACTCGAACTGCTGAGGCGCGACAATGCCCTCAAAGTCTCCGAGATGCACACGCAGCGTCTGCGTCAGCAATTCATGCTATCGGTGTTGCTGTTCGTCGTGCTGATCGGCGCAGGCTTCGCCTGGGGTTACCGACGCGAGAAGAGAAACAACGAGCGGCTGCGCTTCAGCAGCGAGCACGACCCCTTGACCGGACTATCGAACCGGCGCTACTTCAACGAGCGCGTGCTTGCGGTCGACGGCGGACGTCCCGTGGGCGGCTGCATCTTGCTGGCGGATCTGGATCATTTCAAGCGCATCAACGATACCTATGGCCATCCCGCCGGCGACGCGGTTCTGTCGGAGATGAGCCGGCGCCTGGCCGGGGCATTGCGCGGCAACGACAAGCTGGTTCGCTGGGGCGGCGAGGAGTTCCTGGCGGTGCTCGCGCCGATGACTCCGGAGCAGGCCGATCACACGGCATCCCGGCTGTTGCACGCGGTGCGCTGCGACCCCGTGACCTATGGCGGGCAGCTCATCCACTGCACGATATCGATCGGCTACGCCAGCTTTCCGATGTCGGGATCGCGCACCGACATCTCGCTCGAGAGCGCCATCAGCCTGGTCGACAAGGCGCTGTACGAGGCCAAGCGGCGCGGCCGGGACCGCGCCTGCCTGATCAAGCTCGTGAGCGCCCGCGATGAGGGCGAGTTGACGAGAATCAGCACGGAGTTCGAATCGGCAACCACGGTCGGGCGCGTTCAGCTGGTCGAAATTCTGGGCGCCGCCGCATAATCGACGCGGCGAGAGCTGCGCAATGGGTCTGACCGGGCAATCGTGCGCCTACGCCGTGTTTGCCGCGGCAAGCATCACCCGGACGGGCCGGTCACTGCGCGGGCGGGCCCGCCCGCGGCTTGTCCCGGCGCAGCAGCGTCAGCACCAGGATTGCCGACGCCAACATCAGCAACAGGCTGACCGCGTTCAGCACCGGGCTCGCTCCCTCGCGCATCCGTCCGTACATCATCACGGTCAACGGCGTATCGGCTCCCACCAGCATCAGCGTGGTATTGAAGTCGGCAAACGACATGAGGAAGGAAATTGCCGCGGAGCCGAGCAGCGCAGGCCGCAGGAACGGCAGCAGAATGGTGCGGAACGTGGCTGCCCGCGAAGCGCCCAGGTTGAGCGCCGCTTCTTCGAGGCTGCGGTCGAAACGGCGCAGACGCGCGCCGATGGTGAGCGTCGCAATGGTCGCGATGTACGAGAACTGGCCGAGCACGACCAAGGGTAGGCCGGGCCGAAGAAAATCCAGCTCGAGACCGAGGTTGTCGTCCGCGAAATCGGCGACGCGGCTGGCAAAGGCGAGGATCGAGATGCCGAGAATCACGCCGGGAATGACCAGCGGCGCGAGCATCAGGATCGACAAAACCTGCTTGCCGCGAAATCGGCCGCGCTCGATCAGGAATGCATTGGTCGTGCCGACCAGGGCCGAGAGCACGGTCACGCAGGCCGCGACAATGCAGCTGGTCCAGATGCTGCCGAGCAATTCACTGTCGGCGAACAACCCGGTGCGTCCCAGCGCCGCGTTGCCGAGAAACCAATCGAACGTGAAACCCCGCCACGGCGGCGCCGGATAGGGCGCATCGTTGAAGGCGAATACGGCCACGACGGCCAATGGCAGGAACAGAAACACGAGGAAGGCGATCAGGTACGCGGCGGTCGCGCCGCGCAGCCAGAGCGGTCGCGGCAGGGAAGGAATCATGTACGCTGCATCACGTCGCCGAACCGTTGCCCGCTGGCCCGCAAGCCGATGACCACGATCGCCGTGGACAGCGCCAGCAACAGAAAACCGAACGCCGCGCCCTGTTCCCAGTTGAAGCGCGTGATGAATTGGGTATAGATCTGCTCGGTGAACCACTGCGAGTTGTTGCCGCCGAGCAGTGTCGGCGTAAGGTAATTGCCCAGGGTCAGCATGAAGACCACGATGCAGCCGGCGGTGATGCCGGGCGCGGCGTGCGGGATGACGATGCAGCGCAGGATCGAGAATCCGCCGGCGCCCAGATCGTAGGCGGCCTCGATCAGGGAATTGTCCAGGCTCTCCAGGCTCGACACCAACGGAACCAACATGAACAGCAGCGACGTATACACCAACCCCACCAGGATGGTGGAGTCGCGGTACAGCAGTTCGACGGGCATCGACGTCACATGAAGTTTGACCAGCAGCGCCGGCAGCACGCCCGATTCGCGCAGCAGGATCATCCAGCCGAGCGTGCGCACCGTCTCGCTCACCCAGAAGGGAATGAGGCAGACGATGAACAGCAGGGAGCCGGCGCGGCCGCGCGCCAATTTCGCGATGATCCACGCCACCGGAAATGCCAGCAGCAGGGTCAGAAACGTGGCGATCACCGACATCACCGCCGTGCGCAGGAATACGTGCCAGTACAGCGGTTCGCCGAAGAAGGTCCGGTATTGCGCGAAGCTCGGCTGGTATTGCCGCGGGCCGACGCGTTCGCGAAACGACAGCAGCGCGAGGTCGACGTGCGGCAGGACGATCAGCGCGCCCAACCAGATCAGCGCCGGCGCGAGCAACAGGCCGAGCGTGAGACGCGCGTGCCAGCGGGCGTCACGCATCGGCGCGCGCCGCGAAACATACCGCGCGATTCGGATCGAAGCTGAACAGCACCTTCTCGCGCGGCTTGAGGTCCGAGAATTGGCCGGTCTGGGGCAGGGCGATGCGAAATTCCCGGCGAGTGGCCGCTTCCAGCAACAGCACCGCGGAATTTGCGCCGTCGAACAGCACGCTTTCCACTTCGCCGGCATGCCGCGGCTGGCCGGCCGGCAATCCGTCCGCGCTGCGCGCGAGCGTGGCCACCTCGGGACGCACGAACACCTCGACCGCATCGCCGACCGCGATCGTGCCGCTCTTGAGGGCGTGCACCACCCAGCCGTCCGCCGATGTGATCTCGGCGAGCGTGCCGTCGGTGCGGGTGGTCCTGCCCACGATGCGGTTGTTCGCCCCGACGAAGCCGGCGACGAAGGGTGATTGCGGCCGGTAATACAGATCCTGCGGCGTGCCGAGCTGCTCGAATCGTCCACGGCTCATCACGCCGACGTGATCGGACAGCACCAGCGCTTCGGACTGATCGTGCGTGATGTAGACGAAAGTCGTGCCGAACGCCGCCTGCAGCTGTTTGAGCTCGATCTTCATGTGCTCGCGCAGCTTCAGGTCGAGCGCGCCGAGCGGTTCATCGAGCAGCAGCAGCGTCGGTTCGAGAACCAGGCTGCGCGCGATCGCGACCCGCTGACGCTGACCGCCGGACAGTTCATCGACGCGCTTCCCGGCGGCGCCCGCCAACCCCACACGTTCCAGCATCGCGAGGCTGCGTTTCAGTCTCTCGGCCCTGCCGATGCCGCGGCGCGCGAGTCCGAATGCGACATTCTCGCCGACCGACATCATGGGGAACAGCGCCAGTTGCTGAAACACCATGTTCACCGGACGGCGATTCGGCGCGACGCCGCGCATGCTGTTGCCGCCGATGGCGATGTCGCCGCTGTCCGGCGCGATGAATCCGGCGATCATCCGCAGCAGCGTCGTCTTGCCGCATCCGGAGGGACCCAAAATCGAAAAAAAACTGCCGCGCGCCACCGAGAACGACAGCGAATCGACCGCGGCGTGATCCGCGAAGCGTTTGACGACGCTGTCCGCCACCAGATCAGGCGTGCTCACGCGGCGTGATCCGCGAAGCGTTCGACGACGCCGTCCGCCGGATCAGGCGCGCTCAATCTGCGGCCTTCACGCGGTCGAGCACGCGGCCTTCCGCTTCTTCCAGGCCGGCCGGAATGGCCGGGTACCAATGGATGCCCTTCAGATCGTCGTTCGGATAGGCGGCGGCGAATTGCGCTTTGAGGCGCGGATCGATCAGCGCTGCCGTATTCGCGGCGGTGGAGAAGCTGCCGACGGACTTGACCACGCGGGCGGCGTTTTCCGGACGCATCGTGAAGTTGATCCAGGCGTAGGCCGCGGCGTCGTTGCGGCCGCGGGCGGGCAGGGCGAAGGTGTCGAGCCAGCCGAGGGCGCCGGAACGCGGCACCACGAATTGAATGTCCGGGTTCTCGCGGTTGAGTGCCCAGCCGCCGCTGTCCCACATCATGGCGGCCACCACCTCGCCGGAGCGTATCCCGTTGAGGAGCTGATCCTTGTTGTCGTAGAAGAATTTGAAGTTGGCCTTGCAGGCGATGAGCGCGGCGCCGACCTGATCCATGAGCGCGGCGTAGGCCTTGGGGTCGTTGTAGAGCGCGAACGGGTCCTTGCCCGCGGCGAACGCGAAGGCCATCAAGGTCGGGCGCCTGAGGCGAATGGCGGTCTTGCCCTTGAGATCGGCCCTGCATAAATCGGAATAGTCGGCGACCTTGGCGCGTTTGCTGTTGACCACCAGGCCGTCGGTTCCCCACAGGTACGGCAGCCCGTACATTTTGCCGTCGAGCGTGGTGTTCTTGCGCACGATGTCGAGAAACTGCGGCTGAAACTGCTCGAGCTTGATCTTGCCGAGATCGAACGGCTTGTAGATGCCGAACTCGCGCTGCGCGGCGACGATGCGGTCCTGCGACGGCTGCGCGAGGTCATAGCCCGCGCCCCCCGTGGCGCGCAGCTTGGAGATCATTTCCTCGTTATTCGACAGCGTCAATTCGACGTCGGTACCGGTTTCCCGCTTGAATTGCGCGATCAGATCCGCGGGCACGTAATCGGCCCAGCTGATGATGCGCAGCTTGTCGGCGTGCGCGGCACCTGCGCTCAAGCTGCAAGCGAGTATGAACCAGGCCATGCGGATGCTTTTCATCGACGCTCCCCATATTTACACCCATCTTACCGAATACCGGGACGCGTCGGGCAATCACCGGGAGATGCGGAGTGGCCTGTGTATGCTGTCGACGGTCGCTTGGATAACCCGCGTGGCCTGTGCATGCTGTCGACGGGCGGCAGCGCGGCGCGTATTCTGCAGGGGTTGGCACGACAGGAGGCGGGCATGACGGATTCCACACGCGATTGGCGCCTCGACGGCGTCAAGGTCATCAAGAGCGACCGGCTGGACGGCAACACCGCGCAGACGCCCGGCATGCGGCGGGCCGCGGCGGTGAATGCGGCGCGCGGGTCGCAGAAGCTCTGGGCGGGTACCGTGGTGATCCATCCGAATGCCAAAACCGGTGCTCACCACCACGGCGCACTGGAAAGCGTCATCTATGTGGTGCGGGGAGTGGCGCGGATGCGCTGGGGCGACCGCCTCGAGTTCATGGCTGAAGCGGATGCCGGGGATTTCATCTTCGTGCCTCCCTACGTTCCCCATCAGGAGATCAACCGTTCGAGCGACACGCCGCTCGAATGCGTGCTGGTCCGCAGCGACAACGAATCCGTGGTGGTGAATCTCAATATCGACGCCGCCGAACGCGTCGAAACGGTGTACTGGATCGACCCGATTCACGGCGCGCCCTGACGCAGCCCTGACCAGCCGCGGTCACGGCTTGACATCTTTTGCGGGCATCGTTGCGCCGATGTGATGTCGGAAAATCCCGACGCATCCTGCTAACATCCGAAGTCGGCGAAAGGCATGGCGGCGGCGCACATTACAAAATCCGGTGCAATCCATTGACTGTCTCCACGCCGCTGTGGTGGGAGAACGCGGCACTGCCGCAGGCGACGACGCAGACGCTGCCGGACCGCGTCGACGTGCTGGTGATCGGCGCGGGTTACACCGGCCTGTCCGCGGCGCGCGAGACCGCGGCGGCGGGCCGCGCGACGCTGGTGCTCGACGCCGGCCGGCTCGGCGCCGGCTGCTCGAGCCGCAACGGCGGCCAGGTTGCCTACAGCATCAAGCCGACGTTTGCGGAGCTCACCGAGCGGTTCGGCGCGGAGCGCGCCTTCGCCATTTGCCGCGAAGGTCTCGACGCCGTCCAGTACCTGCGCGCGATGGCAACGCGCGAGTTCGACTGCGGTTGGCGGGACGAAGGATGCTTCTTCGGAGCGCACACCGCCAAGTACTTCACCGCCATGGCGCACGACGCGGAGCATCAGCCGCGCGGGCTCGAACAGCGGATCAGCGTCGTGCCCCGGGCCGAGCAGCACGCCGAGATCGCCACTGACTTTTATCACGGCGGCTGCGTCTATCACGACGATGCGTCGGTGGATCCCACGAAACTGCTGCTGGCCCTGCACGGCCGCGCCATCGGCAGCGGCGCCGACGTGATGGATGAATGCCCGGTGTACGCGCTCAATCGAACCCGCGACGGTTTCGAGGCACTGACCGCGCGCGGTACGCTGCACGCGCGTCAGGTGCTGCTGGCGACCAACGGTTATTCGGGATCACTGTCCCCGTGGCACCGTCGACGGGTCATTCCGATCGGCAGTTACCAGATTGCCACCGAGCCCTTGGGCAAGGACCGCGTGCGCGCGCTGATTCCCGGCGGCCGCAACATCGTCGATTCGCGCCGCGTGGTGGTGTACTTCCGGCCGTCCGCGGACGGGGAACGCATCGTGTTCGGCGGCCGCGCCGCACTGGCGGAGCAGGATCCGCTTGCCTGCGTGCCGCGATTGCGACGTATGCTGGAGCGGATATTGCCGCAGTTGCAATCGGTGCGCATCACTCATGCGTGGGTCGGGTGGGTCGCGTACACCTTCGACAAGTTGCCGCATTTGGGCCGGCAGGACGGCCTCTTCTACAGCATGGGATACTGCGGCCAGGGCGTTCCGCTCGCACCGTACTTCGGCATGCGCATCGGTCAGCAGATGCTCGGGTTGGAGGCGGGACGCACCGCCCTCGATGGGCTCGAGTTTCCCGCGCGGCCGTACTATGGCGGCAGGCCTTGGTTTCTCGCGCCCTCGGTGTTCGCCTATCGCTTGATCGACGCCGTGGGGCTCTGATGGGCATGCAGCGCAGCAGCTACGAACGATTGCCGGAGCGCTTCTATGCCCGGGTCCAACCGACGCCGGTCGCCGCACCGCGGCTGCTGCGCTTCAATCACGGGCTCGGCGATGAGCTCGCGCTCGACGCTGAATCCGAGGCGAGCCTGGCCGGCATCTTTTCCGGCAACGCCGTGCCGCCCGGGCTCGAGACTCTCGCGATGGCCTATGCGGGACATCAGTTCGGCCACTTCGTACCGCAGCTCGGGGACGGCCGCGCGCTGCTGCTCGCCGAAGCCGTGGATCGCGGCGGAACGCGGCGCGACATTCAGCTCAAAGGCTCGGGCCCCACCCCGTACTCGCGGGGCGGCGATGGGCGCGCGGCGCTCGGCCCCGTGCTGCGCGAATACCTGGTCAGCGAAGCCATGCATGCGCTCGGAATTCCCGCCACCCGCGCCCTGGCCGCCGTGGCCACCGGCGAGTTCGTGCTGCGGGAGGAACCCCTTCCCGGAGCGATCGTCACGCGGGTGGCGACGAGTTTCGTGAGGGTGGGCACGTTTCAATATTTCGCCGCCCGCGGTGACGTCGATGCGGTGCGCCTGCTCGCCGACCACGTGATCGAACGGAATTATCCCGAGGCGCGCTCCGATCGGCAGCCCCACCTGGCATTGTTGCGCAAGGTCATCGGTGCACAGGCGGCGCTGATCGCCCAATGGATGCACGTCGGCTTCATTCACGGAGTCATGAACACGGACAATATGTCCGTGGCCGGTGAAACCATCGACTTCGGTCCCTGCGCCTTCATGGATGCCTATGATTCGGCGGCGGTATTCAGTTCCATCGACCGCCAGGGCCGCTACGCGTACCGCAATCAACCGCATGCGGCGCTGTGGAATCTGTCGCGCTTCGCCGAGACGCTGCTGCCGCTGATCGATGCCGACGCCGAGCGGGCCGTGGCGCTCGCCACCGAGGCGCTCTCGGCGTTCACCGGCGAGTTTGCCGAGTATTCGCTCGAGGGCATGCGCCGCAAGCTCGGACTGTTCACGCTCCGGGAGTCGGCCGACACCGCCCTCGCGGAGGACTTGCTGGAGGCCATGCAGCGCAACCGGGCGGATTTCACCCTGACATTTCGCCGGCTGTGCGATGCCGCGGACGCCGGGGCGGATGACACCGCGGTTCGGGCCTCGTTCTCCAATCCGGCGGATTACGATGCCTGGGCGGTGCGCTGGCGCGCACGGCTGGCGAACGAACCGCTGGAACCCGCGGCACGCGCCGCGGCGATGCGGCAGGCGAATCCGGCCATCATCCCCCGCAACCATCGGATTGCGCAGGCGATCGAGGCGGCCGAGGCGGAGGATTTCGCGCCGTTTGCCACATTATCAGCGGCTCTCTCGCAGCCCTACCTGCCCGCGCCGGGATTCGCCTCCTATGCGGATCCGCCGCTGCCCGGCGAGCTCGTCACCCAGACGTTCTGCGGTACTTGAACCGATAAATAATCCGGGCCCAGGCTGCAATGAAATGGCTGCCATACCGGTCTTACAGGTTAGAGCATAGCCCATGACCGTCCTCCTATTAGTCTACTTCGCCGGCGTACTCACCATATTGAGTCCGTGCATCCTGCCGGTGCTGCCGTTCGTGTTCGCGCGCGCCGAGCGCCGCTTCCTGACGGACGGTCTGCCGCTGCTGGTAGGCATGGCGGGCACGTTCGCTGCCATCGCCACGCTCGCGGCGGTGGGCGGCGCATGGGCGGTGCGCGTCAACCAGTACGGGCGTGTATTTGCCTTGATCCTGTTGGCGGCATTCGCCCTCACCCTGTTGTCGCGCCGATTGGCTGACTGGATGGCGCGTCCGTTCGTGGCGCTCGGCAACCGCTTGACGCAGCCCGCCGCGGTCGCCGTGGCCGCGGGCGCCGCCGGCGGCTCGGCCGCCCTGGGTGGCGCCGCCGCGGGCGGTGACGGGAGATTCGGGCCTTTGCATTCGTTGCTGCTGGGGGTCGCCACCGGACTTCTGTGGGCGCCTTGCGCGGGGCCGATTCTGGGCCTGGTGCTGACGGGCGCGGCAATCTCGGGACCCAACACACGCACCACCTTGCTGTTGTTCGCGTACGGGGCGGGCGCGGCGACCTCGCTGGCCGTCGCGCTGCTCGCGGGCAGGCGCATATTCTCGTTCCTGAAGCAGTCGCTCGGCGCGGGTGAATGGGTGAGGCGCGGGCTCGGCGTCGCGGTCCTCGCGGCCGTGCTGGCCATCTTGCTCGGCTGGGACAGCAGCGTGCTGACCCGCTGGTCGATCGGTGGAACCAATCGGCTGGAAAGTGCGCTCGTGGAAAAGATCAAACCGCAGTCCGCGCCGCAGGGGACTGCCCTCGAGTCCCGCACCGACGCGGCCTTGCCGGTGGAAGGGAACCTACCCTCGCTCGCCGGCGCCACCGCCTGGATCAATTCGCCGCCACTGTCGGCGCAGCAGCTGCGCGGCAAGGTCGTGCTGGTCGATTTCTGGACGTATTCCTGCATCAATTGCCTGCGCACCCTGCCGTATCTCTCCGGATGGTATGCCAAGTACCGAGACCACGGACTCGTCGTCATCGGGGTTCACGCCCCGGAGTTCGCGTTCGAGAAGGATGAGGACAATGTGCGGCGCGCCGTAACCGATCTGCACATCGCTTATCCCGTGGCGATCGACAACGATTACGCCATCTGGAAGGGTTTCAACAACCAGTATTGGCCGGCGCACTACTTCATCGATGCAGAAGGGCGCATTCGCGCTCATCACTTCGGCGAGGGCGAGTATGCGGAATCCGAGGCGATGCTGCGGCGGTTGTTGAGCGATGCGGGCTATACGGATCTACCGCCCGCGGGCATCGAAACCGCGGTCGCCTCCGGTGTGCAGGCGGCGGCCGATCTCGCGCACGATGAGTCCCCGGAAACCTACGTGGGCTACCGGCGCGCGGAGAATTTCAGCTCACCCGAGGGAATCGCGCAGGATCGCATCAAGATCTACCGCCTGCCGGCATCCATCGCGTTGAACCAATGGGCCCTGGCCGGGTCATGGTCGGTAGACCCCGAGAAGGCCGTGCTACAGGCGGCCCCCGGCCGGATCGTGTTCCGGTTTCTGGCCCGGGATCTGCATCTGGTGCTCGGCCCGGGGCAGGACGGCAAGCCGGTGCGCTTTCGCGTGCTGCTGGATGGCGCGGCCCCCGCGGCCGGCCACGGCGCGGATGCCGATGCGGACGGCCAGGGTGTCGTGACCGAGCAGCGGTTGTACCAATTGATTCGACAATCGGGCGACGTGCGGGAACATGTGTTCAGCATCGAGTTTCTGGATCCCGGTGTTCAGGCGTACGCATTCACCTTTGGTTGAGGATCACGGCGTACATTTTAATGAGGACTACAATGCGATCAAGGAAACCTGGTTCAGCCGACTTTGAAACGCTGCCGCGCACGGGCCGCCGCGAGTTCGTGGGTCTGGGTCTGGCGGCGGTGGCAGCGTGGGCCTCGGGCAAAGTGTGGGCGGCCGATCCGCCCGCGCCGGCAATGGCGCCCCCGGCCGCCGCGGGCCCGCAAGTCACCATCGAACTGTTCTCCGCCGCGGGCACGAGCGGCGGCATCGTGCGCGTCGCGAAGGTCGTCAAGACCGAGGCCGAGTGGCGCGCGCAGCTCACGCCGCTCGCCTTCGATGTCACGCGGCGCAGCGGGACCGAGGCCGCGTTCTCGGGTGCGTATGCGGAAACCCATGCAGACGGCATTTACCGCTGCATCTGCTGCGACACGGCGCTCTACGACTCGCGCACCAAGTACGATTCCGGGACCGGCTGGCCGAGTTTCTGGCGGGCGATCTCCGCGCAGAACGTCGTCAAGAGTTCCGACACGAGCCTGTGGATGCAGCGCGACGCCATCTCGTGCAAACGTTGCGACGCTCACCTCGGGCATGTGTTCGACGACGGGCCGCGCCCGACCGGGTTGCGTTATTGTATGAATTCGGTTGCCCTGCAATTCGCGGCGCGCGCCTGACACGGCAACATTTCGTGTTCTCTTTTCCCAACCGCCAATGCAAGGAGCGGCATCCATGACATCGGTAAATCTTCGTACGCTGCTGTATGCGGGGCTGCTGTGCGCCGCGGCCCTCGGCGTGCTTGCCTGCAGACCGCTGTTCGGCGCGGAGGCCGCGGTGCTGATCCCGCCGCCCGCGATCGACAATCCCAAGGCGGCAGGGCCGCCGCAAACGGCAGTTCTGGCGGGCGGCTGTTTCTGGGGGGTGCAGGGCGTGTTCGAGCACGTCCGTGGTGTGCGCAAAGTCATCGCCGGCTACGCCGGCGGCAACCGATCGACCGCGCAATATGAAACCGTCAGCACGGGAACCACCGGCCATGCGGAATCGGTCAAGATCGAGTTCGACCCGGCGCAGATCTCCTACGGACAGATTTTGCAAATTGCTTTCTCGGTGGCGCTCGATCCGACCCAGCTCAACCGGCAGGGCCCCGATGTGGGCAGCCAGTATCGCTCCGAGGTCTTCTACGCCGATGAGGATCAGAAGCGGATCGCCCAGGCTTACATCGGTCAATTGGACCAGGCCCACGCGTACTCCCGCCCGATCGTCACCCGCGTCGACCCCTTGAAGGGGTTTTACGCGGCGGAGGATTATCATCAGGATTATCTGGTGCATAATCCGCACGTTCCCTACATCGCCCTGTTCGACATGCCCAAGATCGAAAACTTCAAGCGCGCATTTCCCGATCTGTACAGCGAACAGCCGGTGCTGGCAGGAAACGGCGGCGGCTTGTGAGGATTGCGCGGCGCTTGGCGCCGCTCGGGTGGCTGGCATTCCTGAGCCTCCCCGCAGCGGGGTCAGCCGCAGCCTCAGCCTCAGCCGAGCAGCCGGCGATCACCGTGTTTGCGGCGGCCTCGCTCACCAACGCGTTGCAGGAGGTGGGCGACGGGTTCACGAAGGAGACCTCCATCCCGGTGCGCTTTTCATTCGCGGCCAGCTCGGCGCTGGCGCGGCAAATCGAGAACGGCTCACCCGCGGAGGTGTTCTTTTCAGCCGACCTGGAATGGATGGATTATCTCGAGAAGCGAGGTTTGATCCAGCCGGACTCTCGGCACGATGTGCTCGGCAACCGGCTGGTGCTGATCGCGCCCGCCGACAGCACGATCAAACTGAAAGTCGAACCGCACTTCGGACTGGCCGCCGCGCTCGGAAAGCAGCACCTGGCCACGGGCGATCCGGATTCGGTGCCAATCGGCCGGTACGCGCGCGAAGCGTTGACTTCCCTGGGCGTGTGGGACGACGTCGCGGCTCGTCTGGTGCGTGCCGACAGCGTGCGCTCCGCGCTCGCGTTCGTGGATCGAGGCGAGGCGGCACTCGGAATCGTTTACGAGACCGACGCCCGGATCGACAAAGGCGTGCGGGTGGTGGACGTGTTTCCGGCAAACACTCATGCGCCGATCGTCTATCCGATTTCGCTCACCAAGTCGGCCAAGTCCGATGCAGCCAGGTTCGTGGCGTATGTTCGCGGGCCGGCAGGCGATCTCGTCTTCAAAGCGTACGGGTTCGAGCCGCTGCATTAGCCGCGAACTGAAGCGATATCTTCAAGCGATATCTTCAGCCGCTTGGCTGAATCCTCTGATACTTGAAGGTGCCCAACGACTTGGCGATGAGGCGCATGGCGGCGTCACGCACTTCGGCTTCGCAAAATGACAGCGTACCCGAGCGGTGAAAGGCGTATCCCGAGGCGATGAGCCGCGTGCCGGCGTGGGCGGGTTGGAGAAAGGTGGTTTTCATTTCGACCGTGATGCCGCCGCCGGCGGCCGGGTCGAGGGAGCGCCCTGCAGCCGACATCGCGACATCGAGCAGCGTCATCAGGACGCCGCCATGGGCGACGGACCAACTATTCAAGTGACGCGGGGCAAGATCGAGAGCAATTGTCGCACGCCCGTTTTCCGCGCTGATAAATTCGATGCCCAAATTCTTGGTGAACGGAATGTCGAGGTTGAGGGCGGGTGACGAGTTCATGAATAAACCCAATACTACCCCAATGCCCGCCGTTCCATCGGCACACCCAAGGGGAAGCATCTGACACGGACATGCGCCGTTCCATCGGCACACCCAAGGGGAAGCATCTGACACGGACATGCGCAGTTCCATCGGCACACCTAGGGGTAAGCATCTGACACGGACATGCGCCGTTCCATCGGCACACCCAAGGGGTAAGCATCTGACACGGGTCGGTGCCGTCCTCGCCGGATCGGCGGGCAATCTGGTCGAATGGTTCGACTGGTATACCTATTCGGCGGCCGCGCTCTACATGGCGCCCGTTTTCTTTCCGGCGGGCGATCGCACGGCCCAGCTGCTGCCGACGGCCGCCGTATTCGCGGTCGGGTTTTTCGCCCGGCCCCTCGGGGCCTGGCTGATGGCGCGTTTCGCCGATCGGGCCGGGCGCAAGGCCGCCCTGACACTGTCGGTGGGCATGATGTGCGGCGGATCCCTGGTCATCGCCGTGACGCCGGGAGCCGCCTCCATCGGCATCGCAGCCCCGATCGTCCTGCTGTTGGCGCGCATCTTTCAAGGCCTGTCGCTCGGCGGCGAATACGGCGCCAGCGCCACGTACATCAGCGAAGTGGCGGGGCAGCGCCATCGCGGCTTCTGGACCAGCTTCCACTATGTGACCTTGATCGGCGGTCAGCTGACGGCACTCGGTGCATTGATAACCCTGCAACACCTGCTTCCTGAGTCCGCCATGGCGGCGTGGGGTTGGCGGATTCTATTCGTGATCGGCGCGGGCTTGGCGGTGGTGGTCTATTGGCTGCGGCGTCGGATGCAGGAATCGCCGGCCTTCGTTCGCGCCGCGGCCGCAGGCAGCCTGCGCGGCGGCCTGCGCCGGCTCATCCGGGAGCACCCTCGGGAGACATTGACCGTTCTGGGATTCACTTCGGGCGGTTCCGTGATCTTCTATGTCTACACCACGTACATGCAAAAGTTTCTGGTCAATACGGCGGGATTTTCTCCGATTCGGGCCAGCGAAATAAGCGCCCTGAGCTTGATCGCCTTCATGGCAGCGCAGCCGCTGTGCGGCTGGTTGTCTGATCGCATCGGGCGTAAGCCGATGATGCTGATTGCATTCGGGGCAGGCACTCTGGTCACGTGGCCGGTGATGGCCGGCGTCGCGGCGAGCCACTCGCCCGCCGCGGCGTTATCACTCATCGTGACCGGCATTCTGATCCAGTCCTGCTACACGTCGATCAGTGCCGTGGTGAAAGCCGAGCTGTTTCCCACGGCGATTCGCACCCTGGGCGTGGCCGTGCCCTATGCGATCGCCAATGCGGCGTTCGGAGGCACCGCGGAGTTCGTGGCGCTGTGGTTCAAGAAGGCGGGCTTCGAAAGCGGATTTTACATCTACGCGTCGGTGTTGGCGGCGATCAGCTTCGTGTCGGTGCTCGCCATGAGGGAGATGCGCACCCATAGCCGTATGCTCGACGACGAGTGATCGAGTGGGGCAAGCCGTGAAATTCAAGATATCCGCGGATCGGCCGATCACGCGGTACCAATGATTGAATCTGGCATGTGGTTGACCGCCTTCCCGCTGCTTGCCGGGTGGTTCGCTGCGCGCCGGCGCAGCCCGGCGCCGGTCGCTGACCGGCCGCTGTCGGTCGAGCTGCCGTCCGAGCTGCCGTCCGAGCTGCCGTCCG
>Ga0116229_10006791_pt1 | contig 18335 bp, 18 predicted proteins | sample S1TSphgellanicum_3_FD_87313 | JGI IMG/M metagenome (GOLD analysis project Ga0116229, IMG submission 87313) | Host-associated microbial communities from peat moss isolated from Minnesota, USA - S1T2_Fc - Sphagnum magellanicum MG | ecosystem: Host-associated > Plants > Peat moss > Unclassified... | reverse complement strand
TCAGACAATATAGTCAGCAAATTTGAGTTCAGAAAACACTCATTGAGCACCCAAAGATGGAAATTGGGTCATGATTGTTATGACTAAAAGGTGGTAGGCATATCATAACTTCAAGTCATGTTTGGAGCAAAGCCCACCACCAGGCTAGGCTACTCTCTTATTGTTTGTTGTAAAATGAACACTGACATTCTTTTATAGATAATTGCTCAAATCCATTGATTGTTTTGTCATCTAGTTATGTTCTTTTCTTTTTGTGTCATTGTTTTGTACAGCTACCTAACTAGCTAGCTATCTATATGATGCAATTAAAGCAATAAGCCAATGAATGGTATGTGTTTTGAACAATGAAGGGGGGGGGGAAAGATAGATAGATAGAAAGGGTTATGAAATATGAAAACCCCATGAGTGTATGAATTATATGGAAAATGATTGGGGAAAAAAAAAAAAAAAAAATTGTCTTGCACAAATGTCCCTTCTTAAGCACTAAACCGAAGCAATGAATTAAATTGTTGTAGGCTAATACTTAGTAGAAAAATATATATTTTCAAATTTCAAATGACTAGTATGGTGTTAAGGAACTCAACACTAGAGTCCCTAACACCGAGTGTGAACGGTACCTTTAATAAGTTAGATCTCCTTGACTCTTGTGTTTGTGTAGTTAATGGGTAGGTATTTTTGCTGGTTACTGTTGGCCAGTGTTTTGCCAAGTGGCCCTTGGGTTCATTATGAGTTTGGTCATGGCAAAAGAGTGTTCTTCTGTCTAGCCATCTGGTAATTTGGCCTTTTAAAAGAAAATTCCCAATGGTCCCCAAACCCATTTCATGGAAGCATTTTGGGCGATATTTGGCCACCCCAAACCCTCTCTTGGGTTTTTTTTTTTTTTTTTTAAATTTATTAGGGCCATGATGGTTACTCTAGTGTGTCCTGCACTCAAAATGAAGTAAATAATAATAATTAAAAAGAAAAAAAATTCTTTTTTAAATGAAGTAAAGTGTGGTTTCACCAAGAGAAAAAAAAGGGTAGCTAAAAAATGAGTGTTGAATACATTAATATTTGGGTCTACTAATAATTTGTCAGAAATTTGTGTGAAAGTAAGTGTGGGAGGTTGGTATTGTGGTTTATTTTTGGGGAGAGTTGTTGGTCATTGTCTTCATGTTTCCAATCAACAACAACACGCAATCAATAAGCCAAAGAAGCTAACGCATGCAATGCCAGAAAGACCCAATCAAAGGTAGTAAGTATGAAGAGGTAGTACAGGTGGTGGTGGTGGTGCATGCCAAGTATGGGGAGGTAATAAATAATTGTTTTTTAGTCATAGCTATGCACACCATAAAGAAGCGACTATTGAACAAGTTTTTCCTTCCAACACGATTCTATTCTATGCTGGTTGTGAAATTCCTTGCACACCAATGTCGGACAAATGATTGCCCATTTTTAACGTATTTGATGTCTTGCGCTTTCCACCTCACTTCAGAGAGTCATACTACAGTACTATTATTATTCACACTCCGTTGCTTGCTTGCTTGCTAGCAAACCCCTTTCACATCTCTTATACTTTGGCCTTTATACCCGTATGCTATGGGGCTAGCTGAACGGCCACAGTGAACCAGCATCCACCAGTGAGTGCACCATTCAAAAGTGATTCAAAAGTGATTTCCTAAGGTGATTCAAAAGTGGTTTCCTAAGGGTGAAATAAAAAAAGATCCCATGGGTGTTGTGAAAATGTGCCCTGGCTATTTGGGGTGGGGGGGGTGGACAATAGCTGCCATAGCTATTGGCACCAACTCATTAATGAGTGATCATCTAAAAATATTTTCACCCCAAAAGAAAACAATTGATTCATTGTCACTTTGTGACAATTTATTGAAAAAAATCGGGTAATATTTTACTTGACCTGTGAAATTCTAGGATTCTAGAGTTTATAATTAAGATTTCTAGGTTATATTAAAGTTATCCGGAAAGTCCCAAAAAACCAGGGTGAGTACCTTGTGTTCATCAAAAACACAGGGTGCAGTTAGAGTGGGTTTAGGGTTTAGGGTGCATTTTGGTGCATTTCTGAGTTTGACCCTCTGTTTTTTTCCTTTGTCAACTCCTCACCTTGTGTTTTTTACTACACCCATTTCTAAGTTTCACCTCGTGTTTTTTTTTGACATGTGCATTCCCTATGTTTGAGTGAGAAGAGAGAACATGTTTTAAGGTTTGTAATGGAAGGAACGCATAGTCGCTATTGTCTAATCTTCTTAGTTTGTCTAAGTGTTGTCAAAGTTTCGTTGATTGGGGAGGTCCAGAACTTGAAGTTGCATTTGAAAGCAGTTGTATCAACAAAGTTTGAGGTTGTGTGCTTAAGGCAGGTGCATGAACAGAGCTTGAAATCATGCGTTTGAAGGCGGGCACATCAACAAAGCTTGAGGTCAAGCGCTTGAAGGGAGGCACATCAATAAAGCTTGAGGTCAAGTGCTTGAAGGGAGGCGCATCAATAGAGCTTGAGGTCACGCACTTGAAGGCAAGCACATCAACAAAACTTGACATCAAACACTTGAATGTAGGTGCATCAACAGAACTTGAGGTCGTGTGCTTGAAGGCAAGTGCATCAATAGAAATTGAAGTTGCACGCTTGAAGCTAGGCACATCAACTGAGCTTAAAGTCATTTCATCTAGCTTTTTTCTTTTATTAGTTTTTTTCATCACATCATTGTTAGGTGTGTTCGTGTTTTTTATCTATGAATTTTTTTTTTGTGTCATTACCATGCTCTATTCGCATATTGTCTATTGCAAGATTTTTTTCCCTCGTTACCAGCATTGGCATAATCTGTGTAGCTCAACAAGTTTAAGATCTCACGCATTATTGCATAGTCTACATGGTTTGACAAACAACACAAAGTTCACACACCTTATTTGCAAGGTCTTCATGGTTCAACAAACAGTCAGTAGTGCATTTCTATTGATGCACCTCTTAAGGCGACTAGCAATCAACAATCCATTTTTGCTGATGCACATCTTAATTCAATTGATAGTGCACTAGTCGAGAATGCATGTTCCAAGTTGGTCACATGTCGTAAATTCATTAGAAGTGTGTTTGGAGGAAATCAACCATCTAAGGTCGACTATTTAATTGTCTACATCCTACACACGATTGAGGTAATTGAAAAAACATTTTAAGTTCATCATTTTTTTGGTTTGAAAGGTTGATCAACCTGGGGGTGAGGTGCAAGCCTTTTAGAACCATGATGATAGTAGCTATCAGACCTTGTCAAGATGATGAACTCTTCTACGATTGTGTGCAAAATTTCACAATTTGGGAGTCATTTTTGTTGTGTTTGTGGTCTTTCTCCACCCTTATGTGGTCTCTTTCCACTCTCTATTGGAAAGTGTGTGAATTGGTACAAACTATAGCTAAAAGAAAATTAATTCAATCCCACAAGAAACTTGTTTCATACATTCATGCACAAACAAAACTTACACCCACACCCTATAATCCCGTGTACACCCAAAATCCCAACATAATCCAAATGTGTTCAAGGGGAAAAATTAACTTGTTGTCTCCTCTCCTAGATCCTATTGTTATGCAACACATCTTCACATGTTTGCCCTTGACACCTTCAATGTTTTGGTGTCTTCGTAGAGTGAATAAAGCATGGTTTATGTTTGTAAGCAAAAGTCCTCCTTGGAATGCATTGGAGGTAGTTAGAATTAACCACAAATCCTACCTCCAACAACTTGTTAATAGTGGTACCCCAAGGCATTCATTGCAAATTTACTTTGAATTTGAGCTTCAAGCCTTGAAAATGTGTTTGGATCCCATTGACCTAGTTTATCCCACAATGTACTATAATTCAAAAAGTGATTCTTCTAATGTAACTTTCCAAATTTAAATGACACGAGCTTTATACAAAGTTGAATAGAAATAAATTTTCATAATTTTTTCTTTGCAATTCTACCACATATCTTATCTATGCCTACTACCATTTTAGAGTTTTGTCTTTGCTTTTTTTAATTATGGTACATATTCTATCTATGCATAGTGGTAGTTACAAATTGCATTCACAACTTCATAACCCTAAACCTAGTCTCTTTGAGTTATTGGCAAACCCTAAAGTCCCTAAACCCTAAACCACTCTAATTTTGCCTTTACTTTTTATTTCTAGTATAACCTCTATCTATGTTTAATGGTAGTTATAGTATCATTGAAAAAACATAACCCTAAACCTAGTCTTTTGAGTTGTTGTCAAACCTTGAAGTCTTGAAACCCTAATCCACTCCAATTTTTATTTATTTTTTATTTGTGGTATAACTTCTATTTATGCCTGGTGGAAGTTACAGATTCATTGAAGGAGCTAACCCTAATCCTAGTCTTTGAGTTGCTATCAGATTTTGAAATCTTGAAACCTTAAACCACTCCAAATTTGTCTTTGATTTTTATTTCTGGTATAACTTTTTTTTATGCTTGGTGGAAGTTACAAATTCATTGAAGGAGTTAACCCTAATCTTGGTCTCTTTAAGTTGCTATTAGATTTTGAAGTCTTGAAACTTTAAACCACTCCAAATTTGTTTTTGATTTTTATTTCTGGTATTATTTTTATTTATGTTTGGTGGTAGTTATAGATTCATTGAAGGAGCATAACCTTAAACATGTTTTCTTTTAGTTGTTATCAGACCTTGAACTCTTGAAACCCTGAAGCTAGTCTTTTTGAGAAGGTGTTAAACCTTAAATCTCTCTCCTTTACATAGAGCAACAAAATTTGTTAATTGTTTCCACTTATTCAAGTGCATTTAAGGGGCAATTAGGTATGGAGGGAATTGACCTTGACCAACTCATGACCCAAGAAAATTATGAAATATTGGCTAGTAAAAAGCCCACAAAAGCACCTTAGAAAAAAAAAGCCTCGAAGTGCATTGTGGATTATGTACATTTGAATTTTTTAACTAGTTCCTACAACCATCAATTTATGTTTTATAGTCAAGATAAAAAAAAATGTCACACTTATACCCATCCATGTTTGGAAAGTTGTTTATGCAGATTACAAGTTGAAGTTCCCTAATTCTATTTTCTAAGAGGAAAGTTTAAAAGACAAACTACAAGATACATTGAAAAAATTAAATATAGGCACAACTAATGAAAAAGGTGTAGAAAAGGTTGTTTTACAAAGTGATCATGTTTTGGAACAATTGAAATCAACTAATGGCCATGCAACATGGAATGTATTAAAAACGATAGAGTTTTATGGAAAGTACAATCGATTTATCTTATGATTCCTCTCCTAGCCTTTCTCCAAGCCTTATTCCTAGCCCTGCATTAGATGAGAGAACAATGTCGTCATATATACCTCCTACCACATTTATGGGTACATCAATTGAAAAACCAATGACCAAATTAGAAATGTTGTAGTCACAATAAAAAAAGCCTTGCCACTATAGCCAACAAATTAGTAATCAATGTGGATGAACAGGAGGATCTATTAAAGGTAAAAGTAGATGTTAACAAAGAAAAAAAATGCATTCAAAATAACCAATTTAAAAGCAATTAAGGAGTGTGAAATCATTATGGATGCAAAGTTCAAGGCTAAGGTCAAAGATTTGTTAGACCTTTAATCAATAGTCACCATCCCATCCATGTTCTACTACGTCATTATGGTGTTCGCCAATAACTTCAAACGTGAAGTCTTAGCGATGCTTGTGTAAAAAATTAGTTAGTATTACAGCAACCTTGAACAAATGATTATACTTCTCTTTTGTTGAATCAAAACATTTCATTACCCTTTTCCATTTGGATTTCAATCCACCAATGCCCCATTCCATTCTAACTTAAAAACTTGTATGAAATTGTTATAAGTGAGTCCGACCATCTTTAAGAAAATTAGAACCCTAAAACTAAAATTTTAAACCCTAAACCTAAAACCTAAAACCCTAAAACAAAAAAACCCCAAACCTAAAACATGAAACCTTAAAATTAAAACATTAAAATCCTATACCTAAAACTTGAAACCTTAAATTTAAAATCATAACACCTTCAACCTAAAACCTAAAACCAAAAACCTTTTAATCCTAAACCTAAAACCTGAAACATTAAATTTAAAACCCGAAATTTAACCTTAAACCCTTAAACATGAAACCCTAAACCTTAAACCTAACACCTTAAAATTGAAAACTTAAAATTTAAAACCTTGAACTAAAAATTTAAAAACCTTAAACCTAAAACCTAAAACCTTAAAATTGGAACTTTAAAATCTTAAAACCCTAACACCTTCAACCTAAAACCCTTAAATCCTAAACCTAAAACCTAAAACATTAAACTTAAAACCTTAAACTTAACCTTAAACCCTAAAATTAAAAATTTAAACCTTAAAACCCTTAAATGAACTTTAATTCTGCCCATAAAACCCTATGACCTTATAAACCCTAAATCTTATAACCTTAAAATGGAATGAAATGGCAAATTTTCACGCATCTTGTTGTATGTTTTAACAACATCCATATGAACTCCAAGTGCCAATTCACGTCTCCCAATGCAGCGCATCATAAACATGTCTTCACCCATGTAACTAGGGTCACCCAATAAGTACTCAAAATATTCATTTGGGTGGACAAACTACCAACATCATGATTTATGAATGTTTGATTGGTGAAGGATACTAACGTCATGGTATGACCTTGGGTATTTGAGGTCCAAATAAATGATCAATTCATGGTGGTCCATCACAATTGTGTTGTTCATGCAATACATCTTTTTCCACCCATTAAACCAACTACAATGGGTTGGATTGTTCCAAGGCTTATGGATTTTGATGAAGGTCCCATCAATAAATCCAATGTAACCTTGGAACTGTGGAAGTTGTGTCACCAAAATTCATCGTTGCTAAACAATGGGCCAACGAATTTCATTGGCAATGGCATAATTGATGCGAGATGCAATAAATATGCCATTGTCATTTATTGCACTTTTTCTCCAATTCCACATGAAGGCACCATATTATTCACATTATCATGTTTCATGAACAAGATGAAACTAAGCAAACGTTGTTCCAACTTGGATGGTCGCCCAATGGTGTAATGTGGTTCCCATGTAGACTTTGCATGACTAATAATGGTTGGGACCACAAGTTGCACCAATTCTTCAAATTCTCCCAAAGTGAAATTGGTGAGAGACTTAAATAAACTTGGTATGGCCCGCATGGTCATGAGGATGTCCCACACACCTACATCGAGGTTGATTGATTGTCCATTTTTTTCATCCAACTCGGCTGATGTGAAATAATCCCAAGTGTTGACACAAGTGATTGTTGCTTGCACTGCATTTGATTGTCTACTACAATTTCCTCAAGCAATTCCTCGTTGCAATTGGATCATCTACTACAATTTCCTCAAGCAACTCCTCATTGCAATTTGATCATCTATTGCAATTTCTTCAAGCAACCCCTTGTCGCTACTAGAAGAGCTCGAATCAAAATGTGATAAAATGAACTCCATAAGTGACAAGTGGAATGAACCCTCAAAAAAATAAAATGAAACAGGATTCCCAAAACCCTAAAAACATTCAAATCACTTGACACTCCGAAAAGAAATGGAAGACTTAAAAACTTTCAAGTGAAATGAAATTGAAAAAAGAGAAGCAAAATTGGGATCCTCCCACTTATATAACATCTAGGGCATTAAATGAAAAGTTCCACAACCCCATAAACCTTAAACTTTAAACCTTAAAACATGAACCTAGACCCAATATACAAAATTTGGGATAAATCCAAGTATCCCCTATAGTTCCAACAACTAAAATTAAATAGTTAAAGGCACTAACCCACCCATTCTGGAAGAAAAACAAACCCCCCACCCCCCAAGGAAAAAAAAAGAAAAAGAATCATGACCCCCCTAAAACCCTATTTTCCTTCCAAATCCCCTCACCCACCTTCAAAACCCCAAAAAAGCCTCCCCCAACACCCTCCCCTCCCCTCTCCCCAATCTAAAAGTTGAAATTGTCAACTTTTTGGATTGTCCACGTCTTTAAGCTAGTCTTGGATTGTCCACCTAATTTAATCCAGTCAAAGGCGCATCCACATGGTTAACCCCTTCTCACCCTATCCTTTTCCAAAATCACCCATAGTTAGGGTGAATTTACGAACCATTGGACTTTAGGGCGAAAATTTTAATAAGCTGTGAGACACCCTATGAAACTCTCGGTGAATTTATGGATTTCTTTATAGTTTTTAAGTTTTTTTTCCCCTAGAAGCTACTTAAGTTGCTTCTAGAAACTTTTTTTATTAAAGAAAATTGAATTACGATAATTGGGTTACAAGAAGCGCTTAAGAAAATAAACTATTATCAAATTTGTTAGAATTGTTTATTTGATAACCAGTTGAAAAAATAGTAATTGAAAATCTAAAACTTGGGATGGTTCTCTACAATCTTGTTTTTAATTTTTTTCAAAAAATTCAAGATTATTATCTAAAATGACAAGAAGAATCAAAACTAGCAATTCTCAACAATAACAAAAAAGAAAAGAAAAAACGACAAGCATCCAACATTAAAATAACCACCTATTACCACTCCTATAGCCATTAGTTATAGGCTTAAATTTGGATTAGAAACAAGAAAAAGTCTTCCAAAATGGGGTAATTGCAATTTTTTTCCTTAATGCCTCTTGTCAAAATAAAACTCTAAAGCTAGGAAAGCAACCTTGTAGGTATGTCTTTGACAATACTAAAGCTAGACGAAGTTATGATGAAGAGCTTAAATCTAGTGAGGAAATTATTGACTAAAGCAACAACAATAGCATTGGAAGAAAAAGAAGATGTGCAATCTAGCAATAATTTAAAACCAACATGAGATGACTGTTGAAAACATTCATCCATTTGGATGCACTAGATTATGTAAAGTATTCTACATGGAGGAAATTGGTTCGTAAGCATGCAATGATGTAGTTGCAATAACAAATTAACAATAATTTGTTATAGATTAGGAAGTTCTTAACATATTGCCTTACAGGTCTGAAACTGAATCTTAGCATGTATGCACGTAAATTTGGACAATAGGTATAGAGGATTATATATGTATCCTTCTTTGTTGAAGGTTAAGCAAGTTTCTTCAATATAACATTATGTATGTAACAAAAAAAAATTCATGGTATCAGAACAAGTTTGTGATTCATTTTTGATTGAGTGTGAACTAGGTTCCACTAATCAAATCTATCAATTTGTTTTTGGTTTTTGAATAAACTTAAAGTTATGGCACATCAACTAGAAAATGGGGGGTTTGGAACTTAGAAGTTGGTAGGAGTTTCCAACTATAATGTATGGCCATTTTGAATTAAAAATATCCTACGGAAAAATGATTTATGGGAGTTGGTTGAGAATGATGTAGTTGTTTATGTTCAAACCTATCTAGAGGGCAATCTTGTTGTTCAAGTTGATTAAACAACAGGGGTTGATTTCGTTAAGTGAAAGATAAGAACATTGTTGATCATCAACATTTCTATAGGTGATGCATTGGTTGCACACGTCACAAATGTGACAAAGCCAACAATGTGTTGGAAAAATTTTCATGATGTGTTTGAAAACAATAGCATGACAAGAAAGATTCTCTTGAAAAACAAGTTGAATAATCTTCGCTTGGAAGAAGATGGGTCAATGAGTGGCTATCTCAATCAGATCCAAGGGGTATTAAATTAAATAGTTAACATTGATGTGATCGTGGGAGAGAATGAGTTAATTACTTAAATTCTATCCACATTTCCAAATAGTTGGAAAGTCCTTACTACTAGTCTTATGTATAGAACCACAATGCATTCTTTCACTAAATTGACAACAATGATGCTTCAATTAGAGTTGTGTCATGAAATCAAAAGAACCCAAAAAGTTGAACATGAAGGCCTAAATGTAAACCATTATAACAAATGCAATGATCATCATTCAAATGAGTTTTTTGCACATGGTTAATTCTATGGGAACCCCAAGGGAGGCCAAAAGCCAATGCAAAAGCAATGCAACTTTTTGGTTAGGTTGTTTGATGGAAATTAAAGAGCTCATCTATGTAGTCATCGATAATGCAACTTTTGTGGTTTGCCAATTCACTACATGTGCAAATGTCTTAATAACAAACGAGTTGCATAAATGAGTTGAACTATACAAGTTGCAAGGCAGTGTACATCATGCAAATGTCCATTTGGCTAAAATTCATGGTCAAAATATTGATAATTTCCATTTTGTTAAAAAAAAAATGCTTATGATGACCTTGCTGCATAGATTTTGGATCTCATCATGATGAGTGTGCATGAAAATCCTCATCTTGACAAGCTTCTTAAATCAAGAATATCAACTCATGTTACTAGCACCTAGAAGGCCTTGGTCGCAATAAAAAACATAAGCTCCAAGACAACCATCAAAACATTTGGTGAGTAAACCCACCCTACTATTAATGAAAACCATGTTTTGACTTGATTTTGATGAGCCAATAAAAGAATATGTTCTTTATGTGTTGGGAATTAGAAAAAATATTTTCTCTATGGGACATCTTGTTGATTGAAATCTATGGATTCTTTTTAACAAGAAAAATGTGTTTGTACTAAATAATGAACTTTTAATCATTGGTCATGGGGTGCGTGATTTCTCAATTGGGTTATATATTTCTCAAATGATCCTTCATGTTCAAACCTTGTTAATCTACTTGCAACCCCAAACTCGATGGATTTAAATAGACTTTGACATCAACACCTAGGTCATATCCACCCAAAAAGTATGACCTTAATGTCAAAATATGATATTATCACTAGGCTACCGACAATTGAACCATCATGATCAATTTGTGAAGCATGCACAATTAGTAAACAAACCAAAGAAGAAGCCCCACACCAAAGCTTTCACTCTTCCAAAACTCCATTGGAGATAACCCATAGTGATGTTTGTGGTCCTCCATCTCAACCATCTTTCACTAGAACATCGTATATCTTGACACTTATTGATGACTACTCACATTAGGGGTGGGTTTTTTCTGAAAAATAAAAGTGGTGTTTTTAGCATGTTTCAAAAATTCCAAACTCACATTGAAAAACAACTCAAAAGCTCCAATTGCATCCTTTGTAGTGATGGAGGTGGTGAATACACTTCTCAAATGTTCCATAATTAATATAAATAACACAATATCCATCAACAATTTATTCAATGAAAGAACAAAACTATTTTGAACATGAGTTGTAGCCTAGTTATTATTGTTTGTTTGCCAAGTTTTCTTTGGGCTAAATCTATAAACACTACAATTTTTTTGGCGAATATTCCTCTCTCTTGTTTCAATTTGGAACTCACTCCATATTACATTCTGACTGGTGATAAACTTGACGTTAACATGTTATGTATTTTTGGTAGTGTTTGCTATGTTCAATCAATCTTTAGAGAAAAAAGTTGGACAATAAATTTGTGGTAGGATCTTTTATGGGGTATGACCATCAATCCAAGGGTTTACATATTTACATTCCTACTTCCAAAAAGATCATCATGTCCAAAGATGTGAAATTTGATGAATCCAAATTTTTCTTTCAAAAAGATTCTTTGATCATTTCATAAGTACTTATGGTTCAATATGTTTTCCCTCCTTCTTAATCAAGATCCTATAGTGTGATAACTAATTAAAGCATAACCTTAGATAGTCTAGATTCAAATTTACCTCTTGTTGTGGCTCCTCCTTTGTGCTCCTCAACATATGATCAAGATTCCCATGAAACGGATTCAAGTTCTTCAACACAACAACCATCACAATAGTCCAAGTGCCTTACTTCTTGATTTGGTTGACCTCTTATTCCATCAATTCATCTTGGTGACTATCATGTTGGTTTGATTAAGTTTCAATAACCAACTTCATATTGGTGAGTTGCCTTGAGTGTTGGTTGGAGAACAACAATGGATGATGAGATCACATCAATTTACAAGAATGATGTTTGGTAACTTACAAACTTACCACCTAGTCGATAAAGCCATTACAACCAAATGGGTCTATTGAATCAAAACCCATGCAAATGGTACACTAGTAAAGTTGAAAGTGTGTATTGTTGCTAAAGAGTTCCAATAGCAAAAGGGTTAGGATTTTGAAGAAACTTTCACCCTAATGGCTAAATACAATAGTCTTTGATCTTTCTTTGCCATTTCAGGTCACAAAAACTAGCCCCTCTTTCATTTATATGTTAAAACAACCATTTTAAATGGTGAAATGGAGGATGTTTACATACAATAACCTTAGGACTATGCTATTCCAGGCAAGGAAAATTAAATTTGCAAGCTCAAGAAAGCTCTTTATGGGCTAAAATAGTCTCCCAAAGCATGGTACACCAACATTGATGTTTAGATTTGTGCTCAAGGACTTCAACATTCAAATGCAAACAATAACCTTCTACTTTACCCGTGCTGCAAATGGCTGAATAACCATATTGTTGATCTATGTTGATGACATTTATCCAATTGGAAATTATGCCGAAAATATCAACATCAACAGAACACAATTTTAATGAACCTATGACATGGAAGATTTGGGATCGTTGATTCATTCATTTGGATTGGAGTACATATATAAACACAATGGGTTAATCTTTACCCAACGAGGTGATGTTGTTCAATTTTTGGTTGAATTTGGTTTGAAAAATTGCAATCCTACAATTCTTCCCATGATCGACAACTTACATCTCACAAAAGACATGAATGTTCTTTCAATAGATGCCCATTTATACCAACACATGGTTGGAAAACTCAACTTGACATGGTAATGTTAGTTGATTTTGTATGCATCATCAAAAGTCTCCTTTGGATGTTGTTAACACATTTACAGATATGTGAAAGGTACCATTCATATGGGCCTACTCTATTGACAAGGGGAGCATTGTGTTTTGTTTGGATTGTTGGATGCAAATTAGGCTAGTGATAGATGATAGGAGATCAACAACGGGCTACATCTTCCTTCTAGGGTTAACACCCATTACATGGCATAGCCACAAATAGCAATGTGTTGCAGTTTCATCAATGGAGAGCAAGCACATGGCACTATCAAGTTGTGTTAGAAAAGTTGTTTGGTTGCGAAGATTGTTGATAGAGTTGAATCTCTTCAAAAACATAGAGCCAACAATCATTTCTTGTGACAATCAAAGCATAATCAAGCTCTTTGACAATCATGTTTTCCATGCAAGAACTAAGCATACAGAAGTCCATCATCATTTTATATTCAAGAACAAGTTCAAAATGGTTCTATGAAGATCACACATGTACCTTCACAAGACCAAATTGCTAACATTTTTATGAAACCACTAAGGCGTACATTATTTTACAAGCTTTGCAATAAGCTTGGACTTGTGCACACTAATGATTTCAATAGCATAGGACTTAGTAGATTACATCGTCACCTATGACACTTGACATTTTGGCTTAATGTAAGTTGTAAACATTATTAAGGCACTCTTGTTGTTCCTTTTACAAATCCACATAAGATTGAAGGGAGGTGTTGAAAACATTCATCCATCGGGATGCATTAGATTACGTAAAATATGCAAACATCTACGTGGAGAAATTGGTACGTAAGCATGCAATGATATAATTGCAATAACAAATTAACAATAATTTGTTACAGATTAGAAAGTTGTTAGCATACTACCTTATAGGTCTAAAATTGGATCTTGGCATGTATGCATGTGAACTTGGATAATAGGTACATATGATTGTGTATATATACATATATCTTTCTTTGTTGAAGGTTAAACAAGCTTCTTTAATATAACATTCCATATGTAGTAGATAATTGTTCTATGATCTCTCCAACTACAATGATTGTTTTTTTTCAACACCTTGAAGCTTGAAGGTCTTTGGAAAATTGAATCCATGTAGACCATCCCCAAGCTTCCAAATGAAAAAGTTGAACATTACAATTACTAAATGACAAAGTATTAGAAGAGTAAATGAAATTGTTGATGACATTGCCAATGCTCATGTAGGTCATGGCTTGCACCAATGTGTGAGCTTGTGTTGGTTTGTAGTAGAGAGTCATGATGGTTTTGCAATAAGGTCAGGCTCCTCCTTTGAAATGCATAGGCTCACACAAGGATGAGGTTCATAGAAGGTACAAATCAAACCCAACTTTGTGTATGTGTCAACCTAGAGAATGAAACTGAACACATAATCTTTCATGAGTGGGTGATGTTGAATTTCCAACTAAAAGTATCTAAATCCAAATGGTCAGATTTAGGGTATGTTGGTCTGGTTAGGGTTAAGATCCATTTGTTTACCAAGTATTTGATCACCAATGAGTGTTTGGTAAAGGGCTATTCTACATTAGTTGGGTTGGGGTCCAAACATTGAGAATGTCCCCACCATGAAGGTATGTTCACTTATATGTCAACATTGCTTGGGTCCAAAGGTTTGAAATGCTCCACCTTAGGGGCCTTACACTAGGTAACAATATTGGAAGCCAAAAGCTTTTATAGCACCTTATACACCAAAATAGGCCATCATTTTTTAAGAAGACCTAACACCAAATTTTGCCATCAAGGGAGTAAATACTAAATACCTTGGCAACTTTGGCACAAATTATAATATTTTTATAAATGCTGAAATTTACCCCAAAAATAAAAAAATAAAATAAAAAAAAAAAATTGCAAGAACAATTTTTTTGTGAGAGAAAAATGAAAAATATTTAGGAGTATTCTAACTTTCCCAATGGAATTTTCAAAATTTATTAATTATTCATTCAATAGTTATGTGTTGAAGTTGCCCATGAACTATGGTACCACCCATCAAGTATTTAATCCTATAATACGCCCTCTATAAGTACACTCAGAAATTATGACCACATACCACTTCCAATGCACTGCCCAATTGGGGATGTGGAGGATATGGAATCTAGAGCTTATGACAATATGAAGGCCTTGATGTGTGTATTTTGTAATGTTTACTTGGAGAACAAATTTTTTCCATAGAAAAATATTATCTTGAAGAACCAATGGCAATTATTCAAATGATGCACATGATTTTAAATTTTTAAATTTTAATTAATTTTTAAAATAAAGAAATCAATTTTGTGATGTGGCTAGATTAGTGGTCACCCAGGTAAGTCATAGAATTGTGCAACCAATTAAAAGTGGCCACCTAACCAAAAAATATGACCTCTCTGTGTTAAATGAGTGCAGCAAAATTCTAATTCAAGGGTGATTCCAAGGTAAACAATGTATAGGGTGTGAACCATGGATTTTTTATTTATTTTTTTCCAATTTTTTGATACAAAAAATTTGGCCAAAATTTCCAAATTTTAGCACCATTAGTCAATTCTACAATAGGGAAAAAAATTCAAAATTCTCCCAACTTTTTTGTCTAAAAAATGACAATTTTTTATAGGCAACAAAGCATTAGTGTGGACTACATGACCTGCAAGAGGCTTCTAGTTACCAAAAATAGCCAAGGTGCAAGAGCAACAAGGCTATGTCCAATAACCAATGACCTCGGGCCAATTACCAAACATAACCATCATCCATTACAACTGACTATTGGACACAAACTATTCAGCACGCAGATGTGGATCAAAATTTCATCCATACACATAATGGAAATGAATCAATTATCATCCACACACACAAAATGAGATATAAACAACTTAATGTGCAATATAACTCGGGCATGGATGTCCAATCAGCAAGAGACATGTCAGCAAGTGAGCCTGACATGAACATATCATTTCAACTTTCTATACAAAAATGTTCCTTCCTACAAGGAATACACAAATAAGGGCAATTGGCTTGAAATTTGAAGGATGAGGTGCAATTGACATTTGTAGTGTATCATACATTTGTATAGATATGTAAATCATGGGATATGTAGATAATTGTAGATAGTTCAAGTCAACATTTTATTTAATTGGCAAAATTTCGCCAAATCTCTACTTAAACTAAGAAGCTCCCAAACCTTGAAGTTTGAAAATTACCATTTTTTTGGACAAAATTGTCGCAAGACTAGATCTACCACTAGCTATTTTTCTTGCATTTTATATGTAAACCCTAAACCCATTACCATGTGTGGCGAGCTTACAAATTACTATTAGCCAAATTGTGACATGCCCTAACCCTAATTTTAACTTGTTAGTGCCTTAACTATTTCTTTCCTCCTTTGGCAAAATCTTGTTCATCCTCATTATTGTTGTCACCGATTATTGCCACCCACAAAGGAGGTCCTTTTGCCATCATTGCCCACACAAAGTTACATGGGATTGCAGACAAATATCAAATTATGATGTTCAAGTATTAGCATTAACTACAAATTGCTAAATAATATTATGATTATGTAGCTTACTTTGTTGCACCAAACTCCAAAACCCATATATGTATGTTGAAGAGATGAAACTCAAGACTAGAGTGAAATACAATTCATTCATTGAGGTGAGACATTGAAATCTTCATTTTTGGTACTTAATGGCAAGTGGTGAGATGGATTTCTCAAACATTTGACCATCGAACCTCATTACAATCAAGATCCAAAATCCTTCAAATTCTAGATTTGATCATTATTCTCTAGCCTTTACCCTAATACCCATGTTTTGCTTGGCAAGTTTGCATTTATTCAAAAGTTATTGCACAGTGTTTGGATTTTTCATTCAGTTTCAATATGCTTTGTGTTGTTTGGAAGTTACTAGTATCATGGATGTACTATAAGATTTGGGGCTCAAATTTTGTGAAAGCAATATGCACCAACCACTAGCTTTTAAGTGCTTACAAGTTATAATTTACAATGAAGGACCAAGGTATGGAACATGTAATAAAAGTCAAACATCTCCCCACCTTGGAACCACGGTGGTAGGAGGAAGGCTCTAGTTGCAATCCCGAATATTTGTAAAGCCAATTTTTTTTTATATGAACAAAGATTCTATCCATGCAAAAAATGAATGTCTCTGTGCAAATGGTAGGAAGGATATTATAGTCAATCAAGTTTTTCATGGAGCTACTACAAAAAGGAAGAAAAAAATAGTCTATTTTGTTATTTGTTTCCACTTAATATACAAGAGCAAACCTATGATGAACTATGAGAATATGAACAAGTTGTTGTATTTTCTTGATGTTAAGGATTTTTCAAAATTATATTAATTTAATACAATTAGGTGGGGGATGGCAACTTGCATGCGTGCATTGATGATGAACAAGACCAAGGCTTTGGTTCAAGTTGCTACATTTATCTCCTTTTCATATGATGGAATTACAACCGTGGACCAATAGTCTTGGCTTTCTATCCACACATATGTGGTGGAAAATTGACAAATAATAATTTTTTTGTTATCCTTACAATGGGTTGTTGATGGAGCCATTTCAAATGATTTGAAAAGAATTATAATGGATGCCATGGTTTCACATGGTGGTTTGATTCCACAAACAATGGCTTCAAAGTATATTACATTGAAGCTAATGGGGTGATAATTTGTTTAAAGGTGTTAAAATTGGGGTGATAATCTTATTTAAGGACTAAAATGTTGCATTCATGATTTGTGTGCATTGCATGAACCATTGAGCAAATTTATCAATGCAATCATTGTCAAAGTTAGCAATTGTGGGGAAGATTGATTCAATTTTAATTTCTAACTAAGAGCTTGGACATCACCAAATTGTGGGGAAGATTTTTCAATTTTAATTTCTAACTAGGAGCTTGGACATCACCAAATTTTGCCACTCCAATCTTCCATACACCTCATCAAGAGGCCCCACAGTTTTTTTACTATAGCCTAAATTCCCTCTTTGTCAAACTTGAAGTAGCCACTATTAGCATATATGATGCAACTTGCAATAACCATATACACAAGCCCTTGTAAAGGGAAAATTGCCATATGTTCTATCCCCCCCACCTTCTATGTAGCCACTCAAAAGATGTTTAGACATCTAATTATAACCACTTAAGGTGCTAGCTCAAATGCACGATCACTGCATAGGCTACTTCCTAGAATCCTTAACAAAAAAAGGTTGATTCAAGTACCTTGAGAAATATGGTTTCGAATCTCATCTTGAATTTTGGCACAAATGTAACATTGATGGTCAAAAATAATAATATAACATTAAGTGCAAATGTTTGGTGCTTAATGTGTCAAATAATCTTAGGTCAAGTAATTTTTGGTTACAAACTGCATTTTCTTTTTAATGCTTCAAAAATGAGAATAATTTGCAATATTCTTTTAAAATATTTATAGACATTAACCATAAAAAACTAGTTAACCAAACAATGAGGATTATCAATCTTATATATAAATTCACTACGTCCCTGACGGAGCTCGGGTTTCAGGCCGACCGGGCCCGGCGCTAATCGGAGGGCGGAATTTCCTGTTCCCAGTCTGTGGGCAAAGCTATTGGAGGAAAT
>Ga0116229_10006790_pt1 | contig 18336 bp, 9 predicted proteins | sample S1TSphgellanicum_3_FD_87313 | JGI IMG/M metagenome (GOLD analysis project Ga0116229, IMG submission 87313) | Host-associated microbial communities from peat moss isolated from Minnesota, USA - S1T2_Fc - Sphagnum magellanicum MG | ecosystem: Host-associated > Plants > Peat moss > Unclassified... | reverse complement strand
CACAACCAATAAAAATCTAATGTTGAATGACATGATATCACAACATCACAAAATGATATGATCAAAGTAGGAACAAGAAGATTTGCAAAAGGTGTTCAAGAGCTTTGGAAGCTTATGTTTTAAAATGAGAGAATTTTTTTCTTAGAACATTCCTTTGTTGCACCTCCCACCATTGCAACTCCAATCATCTAAGTATCATTGAATTATGATGATTTTTTCAGATTTGGAAATTCAAAATCCTTAAGGCTATTCATCAAACAATTTGTCTTGAGGTACACTATCAATGTAAGCCTAGCCCAAACATTATAACAAAATATGGCTTTTCTTCAACAATACCCCTATGGCCTTGACACTTGAATGTTATATCCATAGTTTTTTCTTTTAGTAAAACAAAATTTTGAACCTTAATACTTGAATGTTATATCCATAGTTTTTTCTTTTAGTAAAGCAAATTATGAGCCTTGACACTTGCACGTTATATCCATAGTTTTTTTCTTTTAGTAAAACAAATTATGAGCCTTGACACTTGCATGTTATATCCATAGTTTTTTTCTTTTAGTAAAACAAATTATGAAAAAAGAGTAGGTGGAGAGCATCCAAAGTTAGATTCAATATATATATATATATTGATCATAGTTTTGAAGAGATTATTCAAAATTTTCTCCAAACAATAGCAAAGGGAAGATATATAATTTGTGATAGTTGAAAAGTGGCGACATTTCTTTAAATACCAAAATTTCTTTCATTATTTGAATGAGTGTTGTTTTAAAAAATGCGGCACTTGCAAAAGAATATTTCCTTTTTTTTCTTTTTTTTTTGGGATTGTCAGGGTGGCAAAATTTGCCACATAAATAAAAAGCACTAATTTTAATGGCACATGTTTACTTTGATGTCAAAATATGGTAAATGCCACATAATATATTGTACTATGGAACAAGCGTACCAACTAAACCTACCTACTAACAACATACATACCAACTGAGCTAACCACCATGGTTAGCTACGGAACTGGAACCCAACAGAAAAATGTTCACTGACCACTCGCAAACCAAAATACCCGGTTCTCTATAGTTAGGGTTTATACATTATCAAACTAGTATTGTATATTGGTATGAAAAAACATATACCCATCTTGTATCACTTGAGGCAATGCCAACCTTATAGCAATATTACACTAGTAGGAACTCCCTAAGAGAATACCAACTTCATGCCAAAAAAATTTATGTCAATTTTAATATTAGGTTTGTGCCCATGTTGTTGGGCGGTTATTACAAACATGAATAGACCCTTGATGGTTATGAGAGCAATTTTTTAAGTTTCATAATTGTGATTCTCAAAAGAATCAAAGACCCAATTCGAGCGAGTATATATAACCACAATTTTCAAAAAAAATAAAAATCAAATATCCAAATAACCGTTCATTCTTTGTCGATTCTTCATGAAAACCACGTGTTCTTAAAATTTTTTTAAAAAAAAAACCAAGACCCAATTATTGTTTTGATTCTGAAATATTTAAGAAATAAAAAAACCAGAAGTTTTTTTTTCTATTTCTTTTTTTAAATTCAAATAACTGCACAACACGGGTTTATACCTACCTCAAACGAGGCAAAAATCAGCCTTGGGTTACAATACCAGTCCAATACTAAGACCAGGCCATACCTATGACACTAAAACCCTAAAATTTAGTCATAGGACTCTAAAACCTAAAAATCCTAAACACTCTCTAAACCCAAAACCTTGGCCCCTACTTACCTTAACCTTAGGAACTGGACCCTAAATAAGACACCTTCAATAATACCCCTTGGATCTAGTTTTTGACTAGGTTGGAATCCATGAAGACTTGTTGTTGGATCTAGTTGTAAGGCCAAGTTCAGGTCCATGTAGAACCATTGGGTCCAGTTCTTGGCCACCATGGACGGTTAGTTGTGACAACAACATGCATACAAATGAAAAAATGTTTCCTATCCACATTCCATCCATCTTGTGTGGTAACCTTCGTGGGTGCAAGTTTTAACCCTGGCCCTCTCAAATGAGGGCTACAAAAAATTCTTGGAACATGAGAACTTGTAAGTAAGTAGTAAGTTAAGTACCCAGGCAAGGTAGACTTGAGAGTAGACTATTGACTAAACCCTAAACCCTAAATCCACATTAAAAGATATAAAAGACAAACCTTTTTACTTCTGACATAGATATGGGTGAAAAGTTGAGAGAGTTTCATGAAGAATTGTAGAAATGGGTAGATGAAATGAAATAAATCTTTCACTTTTTTTTTTGGCTCTTGCACAGACAACATTTTGAGAATGTTTTTCAAAGAAAGAAATGTTGTTGCTTTCTAGTGAGGAGGAGTAGTCACAAAGTTTTGTCATGCATGTTCCATGAATTTATGGTGGGTTGATACTTGGTGCTCTTGGGTTGGTTCATTTGTGTTCTCACCATACTCACCATTACTCACAGTACTTGCAAATTTCCAAAATGTTCATGATGCCCATTTGGATTTTGCCCTCTGTGGGTGCATGTTACAATCATGGCCTTCTCAGGTTTTAACCTTCTTCTTTTTTTCATATGTACTGAAATAAGACACAGAAAATAATAATTCAGTTGCCAGTGTCCCAGCTGCTCATAATAGACTTATCCGTAAAGTAAACCCTGTCTTTGGGCCTCCTTTCACCCCCTATCCCCTCTTTCAGTGGTATCCGCAAAGTAAAGACATTGTAATAAATCTCAGTATGAAATGCTGATACTCAGCATTTAATGCACAAGGTTTGAGACTAATTATAGTAGTTGTACAAGTTACGAGCAGTGAAAATATCTGTAGCAGCAGCAGTGGAGGCACTCAGGAAAAAGGAAAGACAGGACGAAACTCAGTTTACCACCAAAATTGATGGTTTTCTGAGTTTCATCCCTCCTTGAACGCTAATGTACTTTTTTGCAGGTTTTTTTCTTCTAATCTCACCCTCTGTATGACCAAACTCAGGGTTGTGATGCTGTGTTTTTCTTAATTTATGGATAACTCTGATGTATATAACCAACTCTTCAGACATTTCTGCCAATAAATAACCATTTGTAGACAAAAATTGGACAAGTGCATTTTTTGGGTACAAGGTGTCGAGTATGTGGTCAGTGGTTATTTCATGATGGACAAGAACTTGTGTTCCACATTTGTGATATCATTTGATCGTGTGTTTTGAAGTATTTGCACTTAATTAGAAGATTTCCTTGTTTAGTGGACACACAATGTGCATATATTTCTTATCTATCTTGTGTGTTTTTTTTTGGTGGTCCATTTGTCACATTGTGGCAACCCCCGCCCCAAGGAAAATTTTGTCACAAATACTTGGTCCTTTTACAAAAAATTTGCCCAAAAAATCAAAATGCGAGAATGTTTTGGTTTGGAAGAAATGTCATCACTTTTCAATTGCACCAAAAAGTCTATTGCCACTTTGCTATTATTTGTAGAAAACATTGGACAATTCTCTTAAGGAATTTCTCAGTAAATGATACAAAATACCTTGGACATTCATGCCTGTAGAATATGGACAAAATTTCCTCCACACATTTAATATAGTTTCAAATGGGTTTACACACAATTAAATAAGTACTAACCTAAAAAGATGTTACATGTATTTGATGTTGATTCGACAAACTCATTCATTCAAGCAAATGAAAATTTTAAATGACATAAATTGTATCTATGGTAGCACGTAAGGTGTGTTATGTTTTTATTCCGAAACATTTTAAATACATTTTGTGTTCACAAGCCTTGAAGATCTAGTTTACATTGAACCCAATTGGCACATAATACCAATGTATCATTCTAGTGAAATTATAATGGGGTTTACACATAATCAATATTTTTTCATCATTTTGTTGCAATTAATGTTAGTTGGTTCTTTCATTTAAAGAAAACTTACAATCCCAATTTTCACACTAAATGTTTTTGCAGAGTTTTTTAGTTGTAGGTTTGAGCCTAGTTTTTCAATTTTTTGAATTTTATGGTTTTAACTTTCACACATCTTTTTCCAATCCTAAAACCTCCAACCTATTCAAAAACTTGGTCTAGCTTTTTGTATTACACCTTTCATAAAATTGAAAATCATATACGTACAAAGTTATACAACAAATTAAAATTGAAAATCGTAAAGGTACAAAATTTTATAATTAATTAAAATTGATCAATTGTTAAAAAAGTTCAATCTACTTGTCAACTTTTCACAAATTTTTTTTTACTTACCTAAATAATTGAACCTAAACTTCCCATGTTCAACATTTTAACACTTTCAAAGGTTTTGGTTTTAGTTTTGATTATGGTTTTAACAAAGGCTAATTCCCCAATGCAATTCTTGTGTGAGTTCCATTACACCCATAGTAGTAACCTTCAATTACAACTTCAAATATAAGATCATGGATCCAAATCATGGGTGTAATCCATATAATATATGGAATTCACACCATCTTGAACAGCATTGTAAAATATAAATGTCTCAAACCTATAAAGTTTTTTTTTGCATACATCTAAACCACTAGGTCCATATGTTCCATCAACCAATTTTGAAGCTTGGATTTCACAAAATTTAACATCTTAAAAATATTTTCATCTTCAACACTACCTAAAACAATAGCAATGGAAAGCTCCACAAATTTCATAAACTTTGAAATGTGATAATGAATATTTAGTTAGATGCTAGCTAATGTCAAGGACCACAAATCTACAATTTGAAGAAAATTACATAGACTTGACAAACAAATAATTCATCAATGAACAAAAACTAAATGACTTTATTATTTGAACAAAGCATGATGGAAGCTAAACATGAAATGCATTTGGGTATAAAGGTTGCAACTTGCATTGATGAAATTGAGCTGTGATGTCTTTCAAACTTTTATTTATATTATTTAATGGAAATTTCTAAAAATTCATCAGCCTTTTATAAACTTTTAAGCAAGTACATGGTTGGGTGAACTAAAAAGTGACAAGAACAAACATTCACTAAATTTGAATTTGAATACACTCCATTTTGTAGTGTATTTTACATTGCATCACAACATGACAATGCATGGGGATATATTGAAAATTAAATATACTTTAAACTTATATTACATTTAAAGATAATTGAGTAAAACACATGTGCAAAATCTCAACATGAATCACCTTATTTTCAATAAATTATGAACTTTTGAAAAAACAATTGGTTTTACTTTGAACAAAAGTCCATAACTCCTTTTTTTTTCTTGCTTCATAATAAAAAAAACTCAAATACATTTTCATCATTAAAATGTTTCCATAAAACCAAATCCCTTGAATGAAATCATCAACCCAAATCAAAGTCCAATGTTTTTTTTAAAAATTATTTCTTAAGCATCACAATCAATTGATCCATGTCTAGATCTAAGTCTATACCCAAAAAATGAGTTCCCATTGACAAAGTCTAACATATATAATAAAAATTTAATTGTAATCACACATGTTACAAAAGAATGCCATTGTTACTCCAAAAGTGGTCCACCCAACCATGCAATTGTTTTTATATTAAATAATATTTTCAATATTTTCATTAACCATCTTTTTAAAAAGCTTTCATCAATTATTCTTTTATAAACCTTTTTAAAAGTTTTTTCTAACTTCATCTTTTAGAAATTTCTATTAACAATTAGTTCTTTAAACAAAACTTCCATTGTTTTTTACATCTTTGAAAAACTTCTAAACATAATCCTCAAAGATCTTATTAGAAACTTATAAAAACATTTATGCACGTTCCTTAAAGATTTTTCAAGAAACTTTTTTTAATTTTTAAACATATTTCTCAAGGCTTTTTCTTAAATTTTCTAAATTTTTTAGCATATTCCTCAAATACTTTTATGGAAAATTTCTAAAAACTTTTATGCATATTTTCCAATGATCTTTCAAAAAAATTCCTTTTTTGTTGAATGTCCATTATAGCTAAACTTATAATTTTGAACTAGGGTTACAATCAAAATAAGGATTTAGCACCAACCTATTTTTGAAAATTATGTTCATGGAAAAATACATGTTGAAGTAAAAATTATTCATCTTGAATGGAGGGGGGATTAACAACTAATATGGTAGATATTAGGCTAGCAAATGACCAATTTTTTGTGAAAATGTAAATTTAGTATCTAGCTACAACCAATAATGGGTCCATATATAATCTTAATATAATTCATGTAAGTTCTTGAAAAGGGAAGCATTTGTCAACCTCACGAATTAAAACATTTGTTACATTTGTGCATTACACCCCTTCATTATTGCATAACCACATACCAATCTTCTATTGTCACCATGTTCAAAACACCAATGGTAGGGTTTGTTTTGTGAAACACGCGCAATTTTATCTTGAAGTGGAAATCAACATATTCAATATTATCAGTGGATCAATTTCAATCCACTAAACAATGAACAAAACAACATATATCAACGTCACTTCAAATAACATTTATGAAGGCTTGATATTGATCACTAAAATACATCTAGAGGAGTAACATACATTTCATATAAATAAACTGACACAATTTCATCATCATTACCATAAAATCACATATAAAGGTCTCCCTCCCTTGAATAAACATTGGAAATCCTTGGATAGCCTCAAGCATTAACATCATGAATGTTAATCAAATAATTGTTTAAATATCAAATATATTTTATACTTAATTTTAATTATAATAATGGTCTAGAATTTTTTTCAATCATTTGTAAAACCAAACTTTTATACTCACCAATAACCCATTTAAATTTTTAATGGAGACAACATGCTAATCCATCATTATTTTATGTTCTTAAATATATTCAGCCCTTTCATTTAAATGAACTTTGCAAGCTTGTAATATTCTAAATGACATCTACTGAGGCTAAAAATATATATACATTGACTATAATAGAACTCCAATTTTTTGAACAATGGACATTGTTAAAAGGGTTTGGATAGCAACATCGATATGATTTCCCATGTAATGCACAATACTGACATAAGCAACATACTTTTATTTCAATTGAACAATGACCTTTTTTTTGTGCCTCAAAATACAATGACACCATCTACACCAAAACATATAAGTTTGCAAGCAATATCATGCTTAAATAGGCCCCCACAAACTAAAATATTATGCACCAATGTGTTAGTCAAGTTGTTTAACTATAACATTTTATCACCCTTTCCAAGGTTAGCAATATTGGCACCCACCCCCAATTATACATCACATATGCATGCACATTTACTCAAGACTAATTACCAACAAATGATACCTTGTCAAGGAGCCAAATGGTCAAATAATGGACAAGGGATCACTACCTATGTAATATAAAAATCAAATAATGACAACTGAAATTTTTTAACAACCAAATATAGTCTAGGCCATATTTACCTACTAAAATGTTTATTATCATACGCAAACACACACACATGTTATACAAATCTAAACGAAATGGTACACTTAAGATTAGGCATGTGAAGTCATGTATTACACCATTAATAACAGACCAACATGGAAAATATTTAGTTCCCCAATAAACTTGAAAAAGTCCAAAACTAATGATCATGATCAACTATGAATAAATTATTTCATAATCAAATGATGACCAAAATTCAAGCAACGCCTACCAACATAAGTTTATGGGAAATTAATCAAAATGACCTAGCACCCATGAACACACCAACCCCATTTCCCTATTTATGAAATCATCCATTGGATGAACTATGAAGCCCCCTTCTCGGCTAAGTACCATTTTTATCCTTTCTATTATTTTTCTTAGACCAACATGGCATGGAGTTTTTTTTAAAAGAAAACCTTTTCTTTGTTACCCACCTTAATCCCCTTCTACATGTACCCTTTATTACTAACCCCTTCCTACCAACCCCCTTCAACTTAAACCCAAAACATTTCCTCCATTTTGAATGCTCCTATTGTCATTTACTTGTTATTTTACCTCTCAACTCCTCCCATGACTCCATCACCAAACTAATATTGTGTTCCATTGCAACCTCCATCGATGTGTCATCATCACCATCACTTGCAAGTTTTTTGTAATATTATTTTTAATTGTGTGTGTGTGTGTGTGTGTGTAAGTTTAAAAACTACAAATCTACTACAATAATCTTGCAAGGAGCAAATAAACTCCTTGTTGGGTCAAAATATGTAACTAGGAGCTAAAAAAGACATCAGATACTAAACATAATTAGTCAAAATCAAACATTTTTTCTTATTACCATTTAAAACCATAGTAATCATGGCAAGTTACTTTTTTTCTCTCATATGTATGTCAAGGAACTTAGAATAAAAATTCATTTGATCCAATTTTTAGTTTTGGTTTTAATTTAGAACATTTAAAATATACACCTATTGTGTCAAATGGAGTCAATTTTGCAAAGGACTATCAAAAGGACTCATATAATAAAAGAATTTTCATTCAAAATAATATAGATGATAAGAACATATTAGTCGCACTCAAAAGGCGTTCATATGTTTAAGAATGTCGAATTCTAAAATTTTAAAAATTCAAAGAATGTTTCAAATTTTCAAAGCTTCAAGAGTTTTTTACCACATATAAATGGGTTATAATTTACATGATGTATTAAGGAATAAATTGGAGTATAATATAACTAAAGAAGGTGAAATCTTAATTTTTGGTGGACATAAAATTTTGATCATTTTTCAAGTTGAAATATTGAATATGTAAAAAATTCGCACATTTTTTAAAATTCATATTTATTCAATAATGACTAACAAAATGAATGTGATGCATTGGGAATTTTTTTAATATTTTTAAAAACACATTACAAAAAATTTCATTCAATAATTCATTTGCATGTAAAAGTTTTTTTTGGGAAAAAGACTTGCAATCCTTTTCTAAAGTAATCATTTTGGCTCCTAGTTACAAGTTTTGACCTTGTTGTGCAACAATATTATTATTATTATTATTTTAAGTTTTATGCAACATTTGTTTTTTTTTTTTGTTTTTTCTTAATTTTTCATTTTTATAAAAATTGTGCAAATAAATTTTCTTAGTTTCTAAAATCGTTTTTAAAAACTTGTTTAATGTTGTTTTTTCTTATATTATTATGTTGCATTATGAAGAACTGAGTTGAAAGTTACAAGTCAAGCTTCTTATAACATAATGATGTTACATTTACTATTTTTAATTAATTAAAACACTTGTGCAATGCTTTTGCACTATGAAGAGCTTGACTTTGCTTGTGTTGTGTTTGCTTGGTTTTTTTAATGTGTTATAATTTTTTTTAAAAAACATTTGTGCATTATTTTTATTAAAAACATCTTTAAACAAAACATATGTAATGTTGTTGTGCTACAAGGAACTTGGTTGTAAGTTGAGCTCCTTGCATTATAATAATGTTTTTTTAAAATCCTTAAAAAAATTATAGTTGTGCATTTACTTAGTATTTTTAAAAAAATTGTAGTGTTGCTATATTATGAGAAGCTCACAATTAAACTTGTTGCAACATAAATTTTGTTTAATTTTCTTCCAATATTTCTCACAATGTGCCATTATTGTTTTTTTTTTAAAAATTGTAATTGCGTGTTACATTGTTAATTAGTTTTTAATTTTTTAATAACATATTCTTTGCTTTTTGTTTTGTCTTGAAGAAACTTTTTACAACATTACTCAACTCCTCGCACCACAATAATGTTGTAATTTTCAATTTTTAAAAAAAATAATGAAATAAAACATTTGTGTACTACATTGTTCATGGAAAATTAAATAATGTAACATGAGGATAATTGCGGTCCTTTGTTTTTTGATGAGGTCAAAATTTTCATTTTTTCTTCTTTTTATAGTATTTTGTTTTTATTCTTTAGAGTTACAATAATAGGCAATGTTTTAAAAATTATTTTTTGACTTTTGTTCTTGTTTTACTTATTGAATTTTCTTGTAATAGACGCCACCTCTCAAGAAGTTGGAGCTTTGCTTAATTGCATTGGAACACGAAGAAAAATTGAAAAATGAAGGAACATTTTAACGAAGAATGCAATTCTTAATCCATGTGCCTTTTCCAATTTTTGGTTTTGTCAATAGCCAAGGTGAGTAATGATTCTTGCAACGAAGAAATGGGAGTTTTGAATTTTTGTTTTGATTTTCTCTTGTAAAAACCACAATGCATTGTGGTTTGTTTCTAGTTCAATTTTAGGTTACATGCAACACCTTCATTCATGTGTAGGGTTACGGTCACAATATCTTTGCAATACCTTTTTGATAAAAAATGCAAAGTTCAAATGTTTAAAAAAATGGAGATTGGAGGTTTCACTTATTTGTAAGTTTTGATTAATTTTGGGATTGTGTTGAAGGTGGAACGACAAGTGTTGTAGTTGATGAGCCAATTCAATAACATGTCCATATGGGTGAAAAGTTGGTGGTCGAGGCTTATGATATAGTTAGAGATGACAACAACCAATTGCTAACAAATTATGCCAATTAAGAAGTTGGTATTGATATGAAAGATATTTCATTTACATTTGTGGGGAATGACATTGCAAGAATACTTGTACTATAGTGGAAATTGTTTAAAGTGGATTATAAAACATTTTCTACCATGCATAGATTATTCAAATTGTCTCTAACTTCACCCCACCCTCCTTCCCCATGCAAAAGGGTGGGTGGGTTTTGTTACACAAATTATTGTGTCCGATACTTTTATTTGATTGAGTCTTTCTATTATTTTGATGTTAATATTACTAGTAGAAATCTTGTATTTTCTAATCATTCATTTTGCAACTATAGTATGACTATGTATAATTTGTGATTATTCTTCCAACTATTCACAACACTTGCAATATTTGTGACTATCCTACAACCATGATGTGATTATTCAAAGGTTCATACTTCCATGTGGATGGGTTTTAAGGTTTTTTTCATCCAAGAATAATTTAGTAATTATCATTAATCATGTTATGAACCAATATTTAGTTGCAAATAATAATTTTTAGTTATATTAGGAGTATATTAAACATATATTAAGGGATACATCTATAATATTTTATTAAAATATTATTTTAAATATAATTATGGTATATTATAATTGCATATAAATATAATGAATGTTTTTGCCAAGTTTTTGTTTAACCAAAGCTTAACCAATGCTTAACCAAATTTTTGTTTTGTCAACATTTAAAAAAAGCTTAATTAAATTTTTGTTTTGCCAAAATTTAGTCAATATTTAGCCCCAAAAAATTTTAGTTAATGTTTTTGTCATTGTTTAATCAAGTTTTAATTTAATCAAGGTTTAACCTAGCTACCATGTGACATATTTGGTCTAAGCATAAATGCCACATAGGTCTAGCTTAAGTGTAATGCAAATTATTTAAATTAATAACCTAGGTTAATTAGTAGGTAGAAATTATGTTAATAGATAATACATTGAGCTAAATAATAATTGGTAGATAATACTTAGGTTAATAAATAATAGATTCGGCTAGATATTAGGTGGTAGGAAATACTAGATTAATTACATGTATATATGTATATGTTAATTAAGTTATTAGGTTAGGACGATAGGTCAATACGTTGGGTGGGTAGGGTAACTAAGTAGGTGGTAGGCAAAACCTAAATAGGTAAATAGTCTTTTTAGGAGGATCTAACTTTAATTTGGGATTAAAAAATTTATTATGCTCATTTAGTTATATAGTTTAAACATTGAAAAAAAAGACAAAAGATATGGAATAAATTTTATAATCACAACCTAGTTGCAACAAGGTTGCAATTATGAAATTTATTCCAAATTTTTTGTCATGCATTTCAATCTTGTAAACTATATAATGAAATGCACTTGAAATAGTGAAAACACACAAACATATTTTTTCTAAAAATGTCATTAAGGCTAAATCAATAAAAAAAAACTTGACCTTAAAAGTTAAATTTAAAATTTAAAAAATTACTTACCTACCTATATATTCACATAGCTATTCATCTTTCTACATACCTATTTATGTACCTAGGTCTACCTACCTAAATTTGAATTTTTAGAAATGGTCACATTTCACCATGTGGCATAATCTAATTTGTGCATAGGTATGAATCCAAATTATCCAAATTAGAAGGCTCCAATTTAAACTTTTGTGGATAAATTTGAAAATTTTTAAATTGTCACATTTTTTCACATGATAGAATTTGATTCCTTTAAAAAAATCACATAAGGAATCAAATACGAAAGTGTGTAATTAATTTTTTTGTAGTTGAAAATAGTGGTAGGTAGTTACAAATAATTATGTAATGTATGGATGGAATATATGTTTGATTGAATACGTCATCCACTAATAAATTATCGATGTCATGCTTATATTAGATTTGCAACTACATGTTGGGTGTGATTAAATTTATGCAATTAATGGTAAAATTATTTGTGGGAGTCATTTACAATTAAATTTTATTCGCAAATATTGGTTTTTCTACTAGCATACCTTCATATGCATAAAACCTACTAGATCATATGTATGTTACAATACTTTCACAACATCATGTTTTAATGTCATCTTCATTGAAACAATATGTTCATCAAATACAATTTTCATCTAAGCTTGGCTTTGAGCTTAACCCCACCCTCCTCTCAATGTGAAAGGAGAATGGGATTTGTTTACATATTAAAAAGTCAAATATTTTTTTTTCACATTATTACAAAATATGTCCCCTATCATTCATTCCATTCACATTTTGCCCAACATTGAGTGGGAAAGGCCTTTCCTATTGGGCAAAATGCGAATGAAATGTGTAATGAAATGGAAATGTGTTTTGTAATATTGTCATGTTTTGGTAGAACAAATTACAAGGGATTATTCATAGGATTTCAAGGACTTTAAGGAAGATTTTGATGGTAACACTTCATATTGCGTAAATGAAGATGCAAATGTTCTCATTGACCTTCGTAACATTATAAAGGGGAACACACATTGTGTCACAACCCTAGCTTTGGGTTCACGACCAAGGTAAAGGCTTGCGGAGGTGCTGCCCAAAGGTAGCCCAGGAGTCACATTTCATGCTCCCAGGAGTGTAAGAGAGTGTCGGGGAATGAACCCACACACTCCCAAGTGGGCTCCCACTTTGGGAATGGAACCCTGATGGACTTCTAAATTTTTAGAGGGCAATTGTAAAGGTCAAAAGATTGAAAATATCCTTATACCATTGGAAAGCTCTTGAGACATAGATGTCTAAAATAGGCTCACATGACCCATTTGGGTACTCAAAGCATATGTTATGGCCAAAAGAAGGGTCGGGAATGGGTTTTCACTAAAACTAGGAAATGGCATGCCACATATCGTTGGAAAGCTCTTGACGAGGGCTAAAACTTTTCTTCAAATCTCACTTCAATTGGAGGTTTTCACAAGAAGTTATGGGCCTCCAAAATCGCAAAAATCTTAATTTCGAAAATTTCGGGATTCCCAACTTGGGAGTCGTGGCACAAAATGTCATTTGGATGCAGGCCCCATGGCTAGGCACAAAGAATAATATAAGGGGGAAGGTGGTGGCTTCTCCCAAATCCGGGCCATGGCGAGTCTTATGAGTCAGTGTTTGCGCGTGGCGAGTCTGTGCACCAAAAGTGCTCCAACTATGCATTAACCAACTTGTTGTTTGATTTGTGCAGGTCTGTGTGAATAATTGACCCACTTGCCATTCGTCCTAGTCCCCATCCTAGAGTTCTAGCATGCCCCTTTACACTTGAAGTGCTGCAAGCCAAGGAGCGTACCCTAACACCTTATCTTTCCGTTGTTTTCACCTTTGGACTTATAATTGAGTCTATCAAGGAATTTGGGGGTGCGTCGCATTGTGAAGTGTCAAAGGGTAGGTTTTTTTGTAAGCTTGGGGAGTGCAATAAATATTTTAATTCCAAGTGGTTTATTTGGAAACATGTAGATAAAAAACCATTTTTTAATTATGTTAACAACCATATTTGGTTGCCTTTCCATTTGTGAAGAAGGGTTGAAATGCAAAAGACCATATGTTGCCACAAATGCCCACATTGTAGGCAACATCTATAAATGCCAAAAATGAAAATGAGGCCAAGGTTGTGGTTCATGTTAAAAAGAGGGCTGTAATAAAATTTGATGGGTTGAACTGAAGTACATGTGCCAAAGGTACATAAACATATCCTTGTGAAACTTGCATATTCCATGGTTTGTAAAATACTTTGGAGAAGATCATGGGATGTGGGGTTGTGGCCAAATATAACCTCTTGAAGGTGGAGAAGGACGATGATCTTTTGTGTTCATTATGTTTATGTTTGGATGCATATGATGAATGGGATTTAAATTGGATTAATTTCACTTGCATCTTGGAAATAAAACACATTATTGGTGTGATTGTATGATCATGTTTGAATAGAAATGGTAGGGTTTTATTGTGAATGCCAACTCCTTATATTATGTTTATAACCCAAATAGGTAATGTTTTATTACATAATAAATTCACTTTTTGTCATATTTTCCCCTACATTAACTCATGCACACCAAATTGTTTTGTGTTTGTTATATTTTTGTTTGATGATGTACCCCAAATTCAATTGAGTCCATATGTGGTCCTCAAGAGATTGTGACATCTGCAAAACCTAAAAATACATACTAATAGTGGATTCGGGATGTGCGGGTTCACGATGGGAAAAGGATATGTTCACATTCTTTAGTTGTATATGTAATTTTTTTCAATTGAAAATGTAGTTAAAGAACCTTGTTTGATAGATCACAAATGGTTCGGGTTTTTATAATGATCATTTAGACCATACCCACATTCATCCAATTTAACAACCTATCATGTTGGTGTCAACCACAACATACATACAATAAAATATAACAAAGGCATGGAATGTGACATCTACCAAATATGCCCACGATGGTGTTTAATTGTTGGGTTTTTATAGCATTTTGAGCATACACATTTTTGTGTATGTTGCACTCCACCAAGGGATACAAATCACCTCTTTCACATTCTAAGAATTCATGAACATGTGCATGTGGTATATGTGCAACATCTATGGAGATTTTATTTGTACATCAATGTCATTCACCCATGATTTTGAAAGATTTTGAACTTTTATATTTTGACATTTGGGAGTTCACCCCATGTTTATGACCTTCCAAGATGCCCTCAGGCAAAAAAAAAAACAAAAACAAAAACAAATATCAAATATCAAAACCTTTAACTTTTGTGTTAAAGCTCAAACATGGTGAAACATTCATTTCCTTTATTATTTCACATACTAATATTAAACAAAACACATTACCTTCACATGTCCACAAACTTTTTACTTTTGAAGCATTAATACACAACCTAATTGTGCATCAAACCACAATTCATTTAGTAAACAAATGATCACATGTAAATGTATTTTTTCTAAAAATAAACAATTTGCATGAAGGGTTAATTATGGAAAAAAATTGAAACTTGGTGAAACAAAAATCCTTAATGATGCAAAGAGGATAAAACATTACAATCACCTTTTATATTGAAAGTTTTTTTATTCCCCTTCAAGAAATATCCAACCTTCAATTTCCCTTTTCAAATTGCAAGTGTAATACCTAGCTTTTCCTAATGAAGCCCAATCATTATGAATCTAAGGTAAAAAGTTTAAACCTCTAGTTTCATGTTAAATCTAAAACATGGTTAAATGCATTACCTTCACATGTTTACAAAGCCTAATCTTCTAGACCAATACACAACCTAAACCCTACAAGTGGTGTGTGCATAGTTGCAATTAATTTAATAAGTAAATTATCATATGAAAATGTCAATTTTTGTAAAACAAAATAAAATTTGCATGAGGGGCTAATAATGGGGGGGAAATGAATCTTAATGAAACAAAGACCTTTAATGATGTAAAGAGAATTAAATGTTACAATTACTTTTTATATTGAAAGTTGTCTCCACTTTCCTTCAAAAAAGATCCAACCTCCAATTTGTCTTCAAATTGCAAATGTAATTCAACTAGTCTTTTCTAATGATGCCCAACCATTATGAATCTAATGTAAATACCTTTACTTTATTACTAAAGCTCCAACATGAGTAAAAATGCATAACCTTCATTTGACTACAAACCCTAATTTTCCAAATCATTAAACAACTTAAAACCTACAAGTGGTATATGCATTCCTCTAATTTAATAAACATACAATTATATACAAATGCCAAAACTAATTATGAAAAAAACTGAAATTTAATGAAATTAGAAAAAACCATAAATGAAATTTTTTTTAAATATTATTTTTACATTTTATATGGAGATTTGTTTTCCACTTGCCTTCAAAAGAAAAAAAACGAATAGAGCTTGCTCTATATATGTGTAATTGAAACAAACCCCTAAATCCTACCAAATATTTCATGCTTTAATTTTATTTAGTATTAAGAAAGTGACTTACAAAAACCATTTAGTGTCATAAAAGTTCCCTCAACACAAATAGTTAAAAAATCCCTCTTTTTACTTTAGCCAAAATAAATAAAATATATTAATTGTACATTATGCATTAAATGGGTCAAAGTGAAGGTGGACTTAGTAGAAGTTTTGTTAGTAGATTTATTGCCTACAAAAATAATACCCACATTATTCTTTGTATTTTCATTTGGATCTTGAATATTGCTTGAAAAAACAATGAGAAGTTCTTTGCAATATCTTCATGTGGTTTCATTTTAGCATCATCTTTGGTGGTTGTGATAGGTTGAGCTAAAGTAGTCAAATAGGTAAGGCCAGGTAAGTGGATAGATGGGTAGTATTTAGGTAGGTAGGTGGATGGGTAGATAAGTAAGCAAGTGAATAGGTAGATAAGTGGGCAAACAAGTGAGTAGGTGGGTAGGCAACACGAGAGGTTTACTAGGTAGGTAGGTGAACATGTCAACATGCGTTGCAAGGTTGTGGGTAGTAGTTTTTTTTCAAGAGGGTTGGTGAAGTAAGTTGAGGGAAAATATTGAGCACAAAAATAAATTTAAATACCAAAATGGGTCATGGTGTTAATCATGGTGGTTAACACAAGGACAAAAACCCAATGAAATTTTTTCCTCAATTCAATCATTCTCCATCCAACTAGTGCATTCATGAGTGTGAGTTCACTTAGTTGTGGATGAACCAAAATTAAATTACGAGGGTTTTGCTTTGGTAACCTATCCAATAAATCCCCCTCGTCCACCTCTAGGTAACTACTAGTGTTAGATTAATATATAGATTACAATACTAGTAAGAAAAATTGATATTGAAAAACAAACCAGTAAGGTATGACTCAAGGCAATACTAGCCTTAAAACAATACTAGGCTAGTATGGGATCAAACCTAATATTAGGTTTATATACCCACCTTACACCAATACCAATTTACCATATTTATACCAATATTGGGCAATTTTCACCCACCAGCTAAAAATGGGCACTAGTTTTCAATCTGGTTTTTAGTGAAAACTACCATGAAAACCTACTTGACGGGTCTCATTGGAGGTGAAAACCACCTAGTGGGAACCGCCCAAGTTTTCACTAGGCATCAAATTTGAAAACCAAAACGATTTTCATGGTAAAAAAATAAAAATAGAAAATAAATAGTACGTCAGAAGTAATAAGTAATAAATAATAAATAATAAGAATAATTTTTTTAAAAACTTAACTTACGATTTATGAAAATAAAAATTAAAAAATAAAAATTAAAGAAAATTAAACTTATCACTTCCTAGAAGAAAGCTAACCACCATGGTTAGTTGTGAAAGAACTAATGAAAAAGTGTTTCCTAACCACATACCATCCATCTTGCATGGTTTAACTTGAGCATTCAAATGAGAGCTATAAATTCTTGTATTGCTAGATTTGGTGGTTTGAATTTTATTTTATTTTTGTTATCTTGAGTGAATTAACATCCATGTGTGATAGCTTTTGTATGCAAAAGTTAGAGAAGCATATATTTGGGGACAAGTTTTATGGAAATATTAAATTTGGCAACTGTAATATGGCAAAATTATGGCCATTCTTTTACCAAAAATTCTTGTATGTGTTGAAAAAATATTTTTTAGGTGGAAAAAAATGCAAAAAATCTACCTCCAAGATAAAACATTGCACATAATGTGCATATATTTTTTACCTATCTTGATTATTTTATGATTCATCAATTTTTCGTGGATTTTGTAATGCATATATTTAGGGTTTTTTTTTTGGGTTTTACATAGCCATGTAATTTGGAAAAGTCCCTCCCTCCCCCCCCCCCCCCCACCCCCCCCCCCCCCCCCCCCCCCCCCTTTTTCGGGGTTTTAAAAAGGGTTTCAACCAATAAATTTTTTGCTCCCCAAAAAAAAAACACCTTGTTTTTTTGGTTTGTTTTAAAAAATTCTTAAAATCTTTTTGAAAAATATAATTTT
>Ga0116229_10006787_pt1 | contig 18338 bp, 18 predicted proteins | sample S1TSphgellanicum_3_FD_87313 | JGI IMG/M metagenome (GOLD analysis project Ga0116229, IMG submission 87313) | Host-associated microbial communities from peat moss isolated from Minnesota, USA - S1T2_Fc - Sphagnum magellanicum MG | ecosystem: Host-associated > Plants > Peat moss > Unclassified... | reverse complement strand
GGTGCTCGAAGACAAGCGCGTGATGTTCGAGTCGTCGTATTACGACGAGCACGATCCGAACGTGCCGGCCTACGTGAAGAAGCTCTTCGCCGACGGCGCGCCGGCCGATTTCATCCTGATCGGCGCGACGACGCGCGATCCCGAGGCGATCGACGCGGCGATCCGCTCGCGCTGCGCGGCGGTCTACTTCGAACCGCTCACGCAGTCGCAGATCGTGCGCATCGTCGACGAGGCCGCACGTCGTCTGGGCGCGCGCTGCGCGAAGCCCGTGCCCGCCACGATCGCCGCGTACACGAACGAAGGCCGCAAGGCGGTGCAGATCCTCGCCGACGCGTACGGCCACGCGCTCTACCGCTCGGCGACCGTGCCGGCCAAGACGGTCGTCCGCGACGACGACGTGATCGCCGTCGTGCAAGCCGGCCGCATCGTGAAGCATTCGCCGGCGCGCGCGCGCAAGAAGAAGGAGATCGGGCGCGTGCACGGGCTCGGCGTCGCGCAGTACATCGGCTCGGTGATCGAGATCGAAGCGGCGGCTTTCCCGGCGCGCGAACCGCGCAAGGGCACCGTGCGCTTCAACGACACCGCCGGCTCGATGTCGCGCGACTCCGTGTTCAATGCGGCCTCGGTCGTGCGCGCGATGAGCGGGCTGGATCCGAGCGACTACGATCTGCACGTCAACGTGATCGGCGGCGGCAACATCGACGGCCCCTCGGCCGGGCTCGCGTTCTTTCTCGCGCTCTACTCGGCGTTGACGAAGACGCCGCTGCCGCAAGACATCGCCGTCACGGGCGAGGTATCGCTCACGGGCAACGTGCGCGCGGTCGGCGGCGTGGTGGAGAAACTCTACGCCGCGCGTTCGACCTCGATGCGCGCGTTCGTGCTTCCGGCCGAGAACGCGCACGACATCGAGGCCGCTCCCGACGGCATCACCGTCATCCCGGTGACCACGATCGCCGATGCGCTCGTCGCCTACGGCATCCGCCCGCCGGTGCTTGCCGCCGCACGCGCGAAGGGCGTTTCGCGATGAGCGTGCCCGCGTTCGTTTCGCCGATCGATCGCATCCCGCCGAACAACCTCGAGGCCGAGATGGCGCTGCTCGGCTCGGTGCTCGTCGACAAAGAGATGATGTCGTCGGTCAGCGAGATCGTGCGGCCCGAAGATTTCTACGCATCGCTGCACGAGACGATCTATCGCGCGCTCTACTCGCTCTACGAAGCCGGAAAACCGCTCGACAAGGTCGCGCTCGCCGAGGAACTGCGGTCGCGCGGCATGCTCGACAAGGTCGGCGGCCTCGCGTATTTGACCTCGCTGATGGATACCGTGCCGACCGCGGCGTCGGCCGAGTACTACGCCAAGATCGTGCGCGAGAAGGCGTCGCTGCGGCAACTGATCCACGCCGGCACGCGCATCACGCAGCTCGGCTACGAGTCGGAAGACGACGTGCCGGCCGCGATGGACGAGAGCGAACAGATCGTCTACGACGTCGGTAACCGCGATCAGCGCGGCTCGTTCTCGTCGGTCTCGTCGCTCTTGCTCGACACGTTCTACAAGCTCGAAACGCGCCACGCGCAGTCGGGCGAACGCACCGGCGTCACCAGCGGCTTCGGCGACATCGACGCCTATACGGCCGGCTTCCAGCGCGGCAACCTGGTGATTCTCGCCGCACGCCCGGCCATGGGGAAGACGTCGCTCGCGCTCAACATGGCGCTTTTCGCCGCGCGCGAAGAACGCCAGCCGGTCGCGATCTTTTCGCTCGAGATGACGAAGCAAGAATTGGTCGAGCGCTTGATTTCGTCGGAAGCGATGGTCGACGCGAGCAAATTACGCCGCGGTGCGATCGAACAGAAGGAGTGGCAGCGCATCGGCGATGCGATCGGCAAGCTCAACGATCTGCCGATCTACCTCGACGATTCCGGCGCGGTGAGCATCTCCGAAATACGGAGCCGCTTGCGCCGCCTCAAATCGACGCACGGCCTCGCCATCGCCTTCATCGACTACCTTCAGTTGGTTCGTCCGTCGACGCTCAACGCGCGGAACGTCAACCGGAACGAAGAGCTCTCGGAAATCTGCCGGACGTTGAAGGCGACGGCGAAGGATCTCGAGATTCCGATCATTGCCCTCGCTCAGCTCAATCGTGCGGTCGAGACGCGTCAGGACAAGCGCCCGATGTTGTCGGACTTGCGCGATTGTCTGAGCGGTGACGCGCTGGTGACGAACGCGGAAACGGGCGAGCGCGTTCGCCTCGCCGAGATCGCCGAACGTCGCTTGCGCTTCGACGTGTGGGCGCTCGACGAGCACCTCCAGTTGACGCGGCGTCCGATCACCGATGCCTGGTCGGTCGGCGAGAAGCCGCTATTCCGCGTGCTCACCCGCAGCGGACGCACGATCGACGCAACGGACGGCCACCGCTTCTTGACCGTCTCCGGCTGGAAGAAACTTCGGGACATCGCGGTCGGCGATGCCCTGGCCGTCCCACGAGCCTACGCCTATGCCGCGAAGCCGGTCGATCACGCGGCCGCCGATCGTGCTCTGCTCTTGGGCTGGCTCGTCGGCGACGGACATTTCGGCGGAAGTGCGACCCTGACGGTAGCAACGCCGGAAGAAGCCGATCTCGCGCGGTGTCTCGGGGCGTCGACGTTCGGGTTGCGCCCGATCGTGAAGCCCGAGCGCGAAAGCGCCTCGGCGCTGCGGGTTGTGATGACGACCGGTTTCCGCTGCGGCGCCGGCAAGAATCCGTTGACGACGTGGCTGCGCGAGCTCGGGCTCTGGAAATGCGTCGGGAGTGAGAAGCACGCTCCGGCCTGGATCTTCCGCCAGGAGCGGGTCGCGATCGCCGCGTTTCTCCGCGGCCTCTTCCACGCCGACGGGAGTCTGAGCCGCCGGCCAAGCGATACGCACGCGCTGGTCCGTCTTTCGACGATCAGCGAGCGGCTCGCGCGCGATGTTCAGCATCTGCTCCTCCGGCTCGACATCACGTCCGCGGTGACGTGCGATCGCCGCAACATCGGCGGGTACCGGACGACATCGGCCGCGATCTGGACGGTCTCGATCCGGTCGCGTTCCGTCGTCGCGCGCTTTCTCGACACGGTCGGGTTCCTCGGCGCGAAGCACGAACGCGCGTGCAACGCCGTCGTTCGTGAGAAGCGGAATGACGCGGGCCACCTCGATCGGATTCCGCTCGCGATCAACGGCTACGTCGGCGAGCGCCGATTCGAGCAACAGTTGTCGCACGCAGCCCTCGGCTGGCGCGATCAGGGTAAAGCGATGTCGCGCGAAACCTGCGCTGCGCTGGCCGAGCGTCTCGACGACGAGCTCCTCGAACGGCTCGCCTATTCCGACGTGACGTGGGACCCGATCGTGCGCATCGATCCCATCGGCGTGGCCACGGCCTACGACCTCACGGTCGACGACCTGCACAACTTCTGCGTCGACGACTTCGTGACGCACAATAGCGGCGCCATCGAGCAAGAAGCGGATATCGTGACGTTCCTCTACCGTGATGCGTACTACAACAAAGAGACGTCACCCGAGCCCGACGCGACCGAGTTCATCTTCGCCAAACACCGCAACGGCAAGGTCGGCACCGTGAAGCTGCGCTTCCGCGCGGAGCACACGCTCTTCCAGCCCTACGGCGACGACTCGCACTACCCGGCGCCGTAGGCACTGCCTCCCTCGTGGAGAAAACGAGCCTCGACATGCCACATCAGCCGGTGAGTCGACCGTTGCTCCTTGCGCTGGAAGCGATGCCGTTTCGTACGTTGTCGGCGGAAGCGCTGATCGTCGCCAATCGGGAAATTCAGACGCACCTTCGTCGCGTCGCTCAGGCCAACGCATCGTCGCATGGGAACGACTCATCGCGAGACCACTCCTCGCCGTCATAGCCGGCCCGAACGGATCGGGAAAGAGCACGTACTCGACGATGTTGCGCAAGGGCGGCATGATGGTCGTCGACCCCGACGCCATCGCTCGCGAGGAACAGATACCTCCCATCGCCGCCGGCCGTGTTGCGCTGCGGCGAATCCGAAACGAGTTGAGCGCGAAGCGTTCGTTCGCGTTCGAAACGACGCTCGCCGGTTCGTGGGCATTTGGGGACGATGCGTGATGCGCGCGTCGCCGGCTATCGCGTGACGCTTACATACATCGGGACATCGGACGTCGAGATCAACCTCGCACGTATCCGTGCGCGCGTGCTGACGGGCGGCCACGACGTGGCAGCGGCTGATGTTCGGCGCCGGTATGGACGCAGTATGGCCCGTGCGGCTGCCGCCGCCGCCCTCGCTCATGAAGTAGCGATCCATGACAATTCGAGCGAAGCGATGCAACTCGTCGCTGAGCGGGACATCGATGGTTCGAGATTGCGTTTTGCCGTGCCGCGTTGGGCGGTGGCGTTGGTGGAGAGCGTGCTACGCTGACGCAGACACTCGTCTTTCTCGTCCTCGGCGCCGCGTTCGGTTTTCTCGGCGGCGTCTTCGGTATCGGCGGCGGCATCGTGGCGATCCCGATCTTGGGCATCGTCTTCGGGCTGAGCGAGCAGCTCGCGCAGGGCACCGCGATCGTGATGGTCGCGCCCAACGCGATCGTCGGCTTGTGGCGCTATCTCACCGCGGTGAAGATCGACTGGCGCATCGTCATCGCGATCGCGATCCCGGCGTTCCCGATCACCGTGTACGCGAGCCACGTCGCGACCATGTTGCCGAGTCGCGATCTGCGCATCGCGTTCGCGTCGTTCACCGTGTTGCTGGCCGCGTACATGGGGTGGCGCGCGACGCGCCTCGGCAAAGGCGAAGCGCGCGCACCGGTCGCGTGGTACTGGGCGTCGGTCGTCGGCATCTTCACGGGCGTGCTCTCGGGATTGTTCACGATCGGTGGCGCGATCTTCGCGGTGCCGATTCTCTCGGGCGTCTTCGGACTCTCGCAACTCGCCGCGCAGGCGACGTCGCTGGCATTCGTCACGCCCGGCATCGTGCTCTCGCTCTGGGTCTTCGCGACCGCCGGCGACGTGAATTGGTCGATCGGCATCCCGCTCGCGCTCGGTGGCGTGTTCGCGGTGCCGTTCGGCGTGACGGTCGCGAGCCGGTTGCCCGACCGCGTGCTGCGCTTCGCCTTCGTCGGCTTTCTGCTCGCGTGTGCGGTGGGCTTGTTCCTACGCGCCCGCGCCGGCTAGTTCGATGGCGAAGATCGCGGCGAGCTCGCGCGCGATGCCGGCATCGATGTGCCGGTGGATCTGGACCAGATGGGAATCCGAGCCGGGCAGCATCAGCGTGATCGGTTCGAGGCGGATCGGCGGGCGTCCGGGCAGTTGCACTTCGATGTCGCGCGCCGGTTCGTGCATCCAGTCCGTCACGTCGCTCTCGGTCTGCCAGCGCTCGCGAAAGGCGGCATCGGTTTGCAGATCCGCGAGCAGATCGTACACGATGTCCGGTTCGCGCGAAAACTGCCAGCGCAAGGCGGCGACGGCGCGCCGCGCAGCGGCATCCCAATCGGCCCAGATGCGCTGGCGGTTGGGATGCCGGAAGATGCGCCACCAGCCGTTGCGATGCAGCAGCGGCGACGCCGCCGAATAGCCGAATAACGCCGCGCTCATCGCGTTCCACGCGACCGCGTCGCGGCGCCGGTTCCAGATCACCGCGGGCCGGTCGGTGAGTTCGTCGAGAAACGACAGGAGCCGGGCGGGCACATCGGGCGGCGCGGCGTGCGGCGGCTCGGGCAGCGGCACGCGCGCGAGTGCGGCAAGGTAGGTGCGCTCGCGGTCGGAGAGCTGGAGCGCGCGCGCCACGTTGCCCAGTGCGACCGGCGAGATCGCATCGTTCTGCCCCGTCTCGAGCAACGTGTACCAGTTCACGCTGAGCCCGGAAAGCATGGCGACGTCTTCTCGCCGCAGCCCCGGCGAGCGCCGGTTGCTCCCGGCATTCAAGCCGACGTCCTGCGGCTTGAGTCGGGCGCGCCGGTCGCGCAGAAAGGTGCGCAGGAGTGCGCGGCGCTCCGCATCGATGGCACGGTTCCGTTCCGCGCCGTCCTCGCCGTTCATCGGGCCGGACTTCGGCATCGCTCCCACCGCCACTTGTAGCAGCCGCGCTTGGCGGGTCGGGTTGAAGATTCCATCCAACGGCCGCGCCGATGAACGATTCTGAATTCGTGGTGGAAGCGGCTCGTCGCACGCCCGTGCATGCGAGCGTCGACGTGCTCGTCCTCGGCGGCGGGCCCGCCGGCATCGCTGCGGCGGTTGCCGCGAGCCGCGCCGGTGCGAGTACGCTGCTGGTCGAGCGGTACGGGTTTCTCGGCGGCGCCGGCACGGCGTCGATGGTGTCGAATTTCTGCGGGCTCTTCGCGCACGATGCGGACGGCAACGTCTCGCAGGTGACGCACGGGATCGCCGACGAGGTCCTCGAGCGGCTCGCCGCCCGCGAGGCGTTGGCCAAGCCGATGTCGAGCCGCCGCTTCCCGGTAACGACGCAAGCCTACGACATCGCCGCCTTCAAGCTGATCCTCGACGAGCTGCTGGCAGCGAGCGGCGTTCGCGTGATGTTCCACACGCTGGCCGTCGGCGCCGAGGTGATCGACCGTCGCGTGCGCGGGCTGATCGTCGAATCGAAATCGGGACGTGCCGTCATCCGCGCGTCGGCCTTCGTCGATGCGTCCGGCGATGCGGACCTCGCGATGTGGTGCGGCGTGCCCTTCGCGGTCGGCGACGATGCCGGCCGCATGCAGTTCCCGACGACGATGTTCCGCGTCGGCCAGGTCGACCACGAGCGTGCCCAGCGCGACGGTATCCCGCACCTCGACGAGCTGATGGCGGCGGCCGAGGCGCGCGGGCAGTACCGGTTCGCGCGGCACTCCGCGATCGTGCGACCGCAGCCGCACCCGACCGAGTATCGCGTCAACGCGACACAGGTGCATCGCGACGGCGTCCCGGTCAGCGGCATCGACGTCGACGACCTCTCGTTCGGTGAGGCCGAGGGGCGCCGTCAGGCGAGCGCGTACGCCGATTTCCTGCGCGCGTGCGTGCCGGGCTTCGAATCGTCGTACATCGTCGAGGTGGCGCCGCAGTTGGGCATCCGCGAGACGCGGCGCATGCAGGGCGCCTACGTGCTCTCGGCCGACGACGTCGTCGGTGCGGCCACCTTCGCCGATACGATCGGCGTGAACCCGTGGCCGATCGAGGAACACGTCGCCGGCGACATCGCGTTCGCGCACATCGGCGGTCGCGGCTTCCACGAGATCCCGTATCGTTCGCTCGTGCCGAACGAGGTCGACAACCTGCTCGTCGCCGGCCGTTGCGCGTCGACGGATCACCGTGCGCAGGGCGCGACGCGCGTGAGCGGCGCCTGCTTCGTCATGGGTCAGGCGGCGGGCTCAGCGTCGGCGATGGGCATCGCCACGGGCACCCGACTCGCCGACGTGCCGATCGCCGATCTCCAGCGGCGCTTGCGCACCGACGGCGCGTTCCTCGGCAAAGCGGCGGTGATCGCGTGATGCGCTCGCATCTCAATCGCATGCGCGCCGCGTGCGTGCTCGCCGCCCTCATCATCGCCATGCTGCCGGTTGGGCGCGCCGCATCGGCTGCTCCCGCGAGCACGACGCTCGCCCCGGTCGATCTTCCCGTGCTGCTGCCGTTGACCGGCAACATCGCGTTCATCGGCATGACGGTACAGCGCACGCTGCAGGCCGTCGAACGCGCGACCAACGCCGATGGCGGCATCCACGGCCACCCGGTGCACTTCGTGTTCGAGGACGATCAGGCGAGCCCGGTCACCGCGCTGCAACTGATCGCATCGATTCCGAAAGACGTGCCGGCCGTCTTCGATGCGGGCCCGCTCGCGACGTGCCGCGTCACGTCGGGCGCGCTGCGTACGGGGCCCGTGCTCTACTGCCTCTCGCCGCTCTTCGATCCGCCGCACGGCAGCTACGCCTTCTCGGGATCGGTCGCGCTCGCCGACCTGTTCGAGGCCGAGTTCCGCTACTTCAAACGCAAAGGCTGGAACCGCATCGCGCTGGTCGAGACGACCGATGCCTCCGGTCAGTTCACGAGTTCGGTCATCAACCGGCTCGTCCACGAGCCGGCGAACAGCGGCATGACGCTCGTTGCGGAAGAACACTTCGGGATCGGCGATCTCGGCGTCGCCGCGCAGATCGCGAACGTGCTCGCCGCCAAGCCGCAGGTGATCATCCTCGGCGCGAACGGCAACGCGGCGGGAACGGTGCTGCACGGCCTGCACGATGCGGGCAGCACCGTCCCCGTTGCGACGTCGACGGCCAACATGACCCTGCAGCAGATGGACGCCTACCGCGACGTCATGCCGCCCGCGCCGGCGCTGCTCATCGCGGCACCGCGCTGGGCGGTGCCGAGCGCGGTGCGGCCGGGGCCGGTCAAAGACGCGGTCGCGCGATTCTTCCGTGTGCTCGGCGACGCGGGCATCGCGCCCGACGGCGCGACGGCGTCCGCGTACGATCCCGCGATGCTCGTCATCGGCGCGCTGCAGCACCTCGGTCCGACGGCGACTGCGGCGCAGGTGCGCGACGATCTGGCCTCGTTCTATGGGCCGGGATCGGTCGGCTACTACGACTTCCGTCAAACGCCGCAGCGCGGACTGACCAGTGCGGACACCGTGATGGTGTGCTGGGACGTCGCCCGGCATCGGTGGATCGCCGCGCCGTGAGCGCGCGATCCGTGCGTTACGCGACGCCCGTCTCGAGGATCTCTTGCATGAGCGGATCGCCGATGCCCTGGAGCAGGTAGCTGCGCGAGAGCCGCACGTAGCTGCCGGGCGTGTTGTCGATCCAGCTGAGCGAGGTGCCCTCGAGCTTGCGCTTCACCACGGCCGGCGCGCCGGCGCAGAGGCTTTCGGGCGGGATCACCGCGTTCGCCGACACGACCGAGGCCGCCGCGACGAGCGCCCGGCTGCCGACGGTCGCGTCGTTGAGCACGACCGCGTTGCTGCCGATCAGCGCACCGCGCTCGATCGTGCAGTCCTCCATGGTGACGCTGTGGCCGATCGTGCAGTCGTCCGCGATCACCGTTTGGTGGCCGATGCTGACGTGGACCACCGAGTTGTCCTGGATGCTCGTGCGCGCGCCCACGCGGATCGGCCCGTTGTCGCCGCGGAGGACGGCGCCGAACCAGATGCTCGATTCCTCGCCCACCTCGACGTCGCCGATCAGCACGGCGGTGGGAGCGACGAATGCGGACGTGGCGACCTTGGGCCGCTTACCGTGAAACTCGATGAGCACTTCGGGCCTCCACAGGGGCGAGGCAGCACACTTGAGCGAGCACCGGCATCGTACCCCCTTGCGCGGGACCAAAGTCGTCCCCCGGCCCGCGCCCGGAAATCCCGACTACACCGCGGTGAATTACCGCTATGCCGGGCAAGAGGGGCATATCCATGAAGTGGTCGAGATCGGCGGGCGTGAGCTTGCCAAGGTGGGATTCGACGACCGGAAGATCGTCTATTACTTCCTCGATGACCTCGAGCGCGACGACGTGGCCGAGAAGCGCACCTTTCACGACCTGCCGTGACGCGCGCTTCGCACGATTTCATAACCCTCGAGACATGAACGAGCGCAGGATGCATGCGTTTGCGGTGCCAATGGTCATCGGTCCGCAGCGCGTCCCCGTGGAGCGTCATCGATGACGAAAAAACGTTCGCCCGTGAACTGGACGGGATTTGGCTTCTTCCTGCTCTGCGCGGCCGTCGTCGAGGTGCTCGCGCGCAAGGGGTATTTGACCAGCTACGTGCCGCCGCCGTCGACGATCGTCGCCGCGCTCTGGACCGGGCTGTTGAACGGTGAGATCTCCAGTCAGATCTTCTGGACCTTGCAGGTCTACGTACAGGGGCTCGTTCTCGCCACCGTCCTCGCGATCGCGATCGGCGTGCTGATGGGCACTTACCTGCCCGTCTTCAACGCGCTCAAGATCATCGTCGAATTCTTGCGGCCCGTTCCGTCGGTCGCGATGATTCCGCTGGCCATCCTGTTCTTCGGCCTCGGCGCGCAGATGCGGATGTCGGTCGTCACGTACGCCGCATTCTGGCCGATGCTGATCAGCACGATCTACGGCGTGCGCGCGATCGATCCGTTGGCGCTCGACGTCGCGCGCAATTTCGGCGTGACCGGCACGGAGGCGCTGTGGCGCGTCACGTTCCCCTCGGCGCTCACGAGCATCGCGACCGGGTTTCGCGTCAGCGCGACGATCGCGCTCGTCGTCACCATCACCACGGAGCTCATCGCCGGCAACAGCGGCATCGGCTACTACATCTCGCAGATGGAACAAGCCGACCGGCTCCCGCCGATGTACGCGGCGATCATCCTCACCGGTCTCTTGGGCTATCTGCTCAATACGGTCTACTTCGCGCTCGAGAACAAATTCGTATTCTGGACACCGGCTGCCCGGGAGCGTGCCGTCTGATGAAACGCATCTTCAATCGCGGAAACGCATCGGCGATCCTCACCGTCGTCGTGCTGTTGGCCGCTTGGGAAATCGTCGCGCGCATCATGAAGAGCGTGTACGTGCCGCCGGTCTCGACGATCGCGACGACGTTCGTGCACGAGTGGTTTTCGCCGACCTTCGGGCAACAGGCGATCCCGAGTCTCTACCGCATGGTGGTCGGCTACTTCTTCGCGAGCGTCGTCGGCATCACGATCGGCATCGTCATCGGCTCGTCGAAGGCGATGTATCGCCTCTTGGATCCCGTGCTGCAGTTCTTGCGCGCGATCCCGCCGACCGCGATCATTCCGGTCGGCATCCTCTTGATCGGTATCGGCGATCAGATGAAGATGGTCGTGATCGCGTTCGGCTCGATGTGGCCGATCTTGATCAATACGGCCGACGGTGCGCGGCTCGTGCCGGCCGAGCGCCTCGACACGGCGCGCAACTTCGGTCTCACCCCGTTCGAGACGCTGCTGCGCGTCATCGTGCCCTCGGCGACACCGATGATCGCGGCGGGCATGCGCACGGGTCTCTCGATCGCGTTCATCATGATCGTGGTCTCGGAGATGATCGGCAGCACCGATGGCCTGGGGTACTACATTCTCTCCGCCCAGCGCACGTTCGCGATCCCCGAAATGTACGGCGGCATCGCGTTGCTGGCGATCTTGGGGTACCTGCTCAACGCGGGATTCGTCTGGGCCGAGCACCGCGTGCTCGCCTGGCATTACGGGCAGACGGCCCGCCCGGTCTAGGAAAGAAAGGTCAAGCGCGTATGTCCAGCACCCTCGCCTCAACCAACGAAATCATCCTCGACGTCGACGGCTTGCAGAAGCGGTACTCCGACGGCACGCTTGCCGTCCAGGAGATCACGCTCGACGTTCGCGCGCGTGAGTTCGTCTCGATCGTCGGGCCGTCGGGTTGCGGCAAGACCACGCTGCTCAAGACCATCTGCGCGCTGCTCGCGCCGACGCAGGGCGAGGTCAAGTTGCACGGCCGCAAGATCAGCGAGCCGCCGCCGCAGATGGTCCTCGTGTTCCAGGACTACGCGCGGTCGCTCTTCCCGTGGCTCACGGTGATGGGCAACGTGATGTTCCCGCTCAAGCGGCGGCGCGATATGTCGGCGTCGGAGAAAGAATCGGCGGCGCAACGCGCGATCGAAGCGGTCGGCCTCACACGGTTCTCCAAGCACTTTCCCTGGCAACTCTCGGGCGGCATGCAGCAGCGCGTCGCGATCGCCCGCGCGGTCGCGTTCCGCCCGGAGATCCTGTTGCTCGACGAGCCGTTCGCCTCGGTCGATGCGCTCACGCGCGCCGATCTCGAGGATCTCACGCTGCACCTGCGCGACGAGTTCGGCATCACCATGCTGCTCGTGACCCACGACATCGACGAAGCGGTCTACCTCTCCGATCGCGTGTTCGTGCTGAGCGCACCGCCCTCGACCGTGCTCGAACAGATTCGCATCCCGCTGCAGCAACCGCGCGATCAGGTGCGGACCCGCTCCGAGCCCGGCTTCCTCGAGTTGCGCAATCACATTCACGGATTGATCGGCAAACGCAAGGACGATGCGATGAAGTCGTTCGTGTTGCCCGAGGCGGCACCGACGCTCACGCTCGAGGGAGAAACGGTACCATAACGACGCGCTCCCGTTTGCTCTCAACGGCCGCCGGTGCGGCCGTTTCCATCGGGTTCCCCGCGATCGTCCGCGCGCAGGGCCTCACCACCGTGCGGGTCGGCCTCGCGCTCGAAGACGATGCGACCCCGGTGCTCTACGGCGTGCAGAGCGGCCTCTTCAAGAAAGCCGGTCTCGACGTCCAGGTGCAGTCGGTACCGAGCGGCGCGGCCGGTGCGGCCGCCGTCGCGGGCGGCGCGCTCGACATCGGCAAGTCGAGCATGATCTCGCTGGTCAGCGCGCACGTGCACGGCTTGCCGTTCTCGTTGATCGCGGCCTCCGGCGTCTACACGAGTGAAGCGCCGATCGCCGCGCTGCTGGTGCCGAAGACCTCGCCGATCAAGACCGGCGCCGACTTCGCCGGCAAGACGATCTCCGCGGCGTCGCTTCAAGATCTGGCCGCCGTTGCGACCGAGGCCTGGATCGACATGCACGGCGGATCGGCGTCCTCGCTGCGCGTGCTCGAGTTGCCGAGTTCGGCGGTCGCGGCGGCGCTTGAGCAGGGCACGATCGACGGCGCGACCGTCGTCGACCCGGCGCTCGCCGAAGCGCTCGACGGCGGCAAGATGAACGTGCTCGGGCACTCGTTCAGCGCGATCGCCGACCGGTTCCTGATCGCCGCCTTCTTCTGCACCAACGACTATATCGCGAAGAACGGCGATACGATCCGCCGCTTCAACGCGGCGCTCCACGATGCGGTCGTCTATACGAACGCGCACCACGGCGAGACGCTGCCGCTGATCGCTGCGTGGTCCAAGATTCCGCCCGCGACGCTCGCGCGCATGACGCGCTCGACGTCCGGCGCCGTGCTCGATCCCGCCGAGATCCAACCGCTCATCGCGGCGGCGGCGAAGTACAAGGTCATCGCGAAGACCTATCCGGCCCAAGAACTCATTGCCAAGCTGTAGGGGGTAGTATGTCCGAAGACAACGGCGCATCCAACGGGAACGGCGCGGCTCCGGCCCAGCGCATGGATTACGGCGGTCAGAAGAACCGCACGTTCGTGCGCGGCATCCAGGGGGAGTACAACCTCACCCAAGAGCTCAAGCGACTGCGCTCGCTGCCGCGCGTGATCAAGGGCCGCGAATTGCCCTTCCACAGCGGCCCGCAGCAGTTCAGCAAGCACTACATGGAGCCGAAAGACGGCCTCGGCCAGACGCTGCACATCCACCTCGAGGAATACTCGCCGGGCGGCAAGTCGCAGAAGCACGGCCACGTCAACGAAGCGGTGTTCTACATCCTCGACGGCGAGGGCGCCGAAGTGCACGACGGCATCCGCTACGAGTGGGAAGCCGGCGACGCGGCGATCGTGCACAACAACTGCGTGCACCAGCACTTCAACCGCAACCCCGACAAACCGGCGCGCGCGCTCGTCATGAAGACGAAGCCGATGTTCCTCTTCCTGAACATGCTCTTCCAGCAGATCGTCGAGAAGACGCCCAAGGATCCGACGCCGACCCAGGGTGACTTCCAGCCGCGTGAAGATCCCGTGATCCAGCACGAGCACGACCACGATCACGTCGCCGGCACCTACGACGAACACGACCACGACGGCCACGACGAGCACGACCACGATCATCATCACGACCACGATCATGCGCACGAGCACGATCACGTTCACGCCGGAGCCTAACGATGGCTGAGACCGAAACCGTTCCGTGGGGCGAATATCAGAAGTGGCTGCAAGGTGACGTGACGGGCCGCTACTACGACGAATTGCTCGATGAGGCGCGCACGGCGCCCGAACGCAACGCCGCGCGGCCGAAGGTCGTGAAAGCGTCCGACATGCCGTGGGAAAACTCGCCGCACGGGCTGCTCAAGCACATCGTCAACGAGGGCATGAACACGCGCGCCGAGACGGTCGACGCGTACATGCAGATCATTCCGCCGGGCGGCCGCTCCGGCAAACACCGTCAGCTCGCCGAGCAGGCGTTCTACGTGATCGAAGGCTGCGGCTACGACATCCACATGGATTGCGATCTCGAGATCGCCGGCGGCGTGAAGTACTCGTGGAAGCCCGACGGTGAGGAGAAGCGCTTCGAGTGGGAAGCGGGCGACATGGTCTACGTTCCGCCGAACACGATCAGCCAGCACTTCAATTCCGATCCGAAGCGGCCGGCGCGCATCGCGGTGATCACCAATCGCGTGTATCGCAAGAGCGGGCTCAACGATCTCGAGCAACTCGAGAACGCGCCCGAGTACGATCCGAACGAAAAGCTGACCGCGGAAAAACTCAAGCGCTACCTCGAACCGAAGGGGTAGGCCGCAACGCCGATGCCCGCCGTCCTCGATCTCTCCGCGTTCGCGCGCGAACTCGCGGAGGCGGAACGCTCGCGCACCCAGATCGCCCCGCTCAGCGCCCGCGCGGCGCTGACGGCGGCCGATGCCTACGCGATCCAACTCGCCAACGTGAATCGCCGGATCGCGGCCGGTGAGCGCGTCGCGGGCAAGAAGGTCGGGCTCACGGCGAAGACGATCCAGGTCGCGCTCGGCGTCGATCAGCCGGATTTCGGCCATCTCTTCGAGTCGATGCGGCTCGCCGACGGCGCCGCCTGTCCGGTCGACGAGCTGATCCAGCCGCGCGCCGAAGCGGAGATCGGGATCATCCTCAAACGCGATCTGCGCGGGCCGGGACTCACCGATCTCGACGTGCTCGACGCCACCGAGGTTCTCGTCCCGATGCTCGAAATCGTCGATTCGCGCATCACCGATTGGAAGATCACGTTCGTCGACACCGTCGCCGACAACGGCTCGTCGGCGCGCTTCGTGCTCGGCACGAAGCGCACGCCGCCGGCCGGCATCGACACGCGCACCATCGGCGTGGTATTCGAGAAGAACGGCGACCTCGTCGGCACCGGCGCCGGCGCCGCCGTGCTCGGCGCGACGCCCTACCGCGCGGTGTCGTGGCTCGCCAACACGCTCGCCGGCGCCGGCCTCGAGCTCAAGGCCGGCGACGTCATCATGCCGGGCGCCCTCTGCGCGATGGTGCCGGTCGGCCGCGGTGACACCGTGAGCGCCGACTTCGGTGTTCTGGGTTCCGTCTCGGTCCGGTTCGTTTAGGAAAGGTCGTCATGCCGCTCAACGTCGCCGTCATCGGTTCCGGAAACATCGGGTCGGACCTGATGTTCAAGATCTTCCGCAACGCGAACCTCCGGATGATCGCGCTGGTCGGCATCGATCCGAACAGCGACGGGCTCGCGCGGGCGCGCAAGCACGATGTCGCCGCGATCGACACCGGCATCGACGGGCTACTCGCGCGCAAGGATCTGATGGATCAGATCGACCTGATCTTCGATGCGACCAGCGCCAAGGCGCACGCGCACAACGCGCCGCTGATCGCGGCGGCGGGCAAGTTCGCGATCGACCTCACGCCGGCCGCGATCGGTCCGTACGTCGTGCCGCCGCTCAACCTCAAGCAACATCTCGACGGCAACGTCACCAACGTCAACATGGTCACCTGCGGCGGCCAAGCGACGATTCCGATCATCGGTGCGATCGCGCGCGTCCAGCCGGTGGAATACGGGGAGATCGTTGCGACGATCGCGTCGAAGTCGGCCGGTCCCGGCACGCGCGCGAACATCGATGAGTTCACCGAGACGACCGCGCAAGCGATCGAGCAGGTCGGCGGGGCGAAGCGCGGCAAGGCGATCATCATCCTCAACCCGGCGGAACCGCCGCTGATCATGCGCGACACGGTGCACGCGATCACCGCGACGGCGCCCGACGAAGCGGCGATCACCGCGTCGGTGCAACGCATGGTCGCCGACGTGCAGACCTACGTGCCCGGGTACAAGCTGACGTCGGGCCCGGTGTTCGAGGGCAACCGCGTGAGCGTGTTTCTCGAAGTCACCGGCGCGGCGCACTACCTGCCGGCCTATGCCGGCAACCTCGACATCATGACCGCCGCCGCCGTGCGCGTCGCGCAAGAAGTGTACGAGCGCCGTAGCGCACTCGTGGGAGCGAAGTAACATGCCTGCCGTTCGCATCACCGATGTCAGCCTGCGCGACGGTTCGCATCCCGTCTTCCACCAGTTCACGCTCGACCAGATCGTGCGCATCTCGGGCGCGCTCGACGCGGCCGGCGTGCCGGTCCTCGAGGTCACGCACGGCGACGGCCTCGCCGGTTCGTCCGTGCAGTACGGCTTCTCGCGCACGTCGGACCTCGAGCTGATCGAAGCGGCGGCCGCCACCGTGAAGCGGGCGAAGCTCGCGGTTCTGTTGCTGCCCGGCGTCGGCACGATCCACGATCTCAAGGAAGCGCACAAGCGCGGCGCGGCGATGGCGCGCATCGCGACGCATTGCACCGAAGCCGACATCTCCGCACAGCACATCGCCGCGGCCAAGGCTCTGGGCATGGAAGTCGTCGGCTTCCTGATGATGTCGCACATGCTCGAGCCCGCGCAGTTGGCCGAACAGGCGAAGCTGATGGAGTCGTACGGAGCGGACATCGTGTACGTCGTCGATTCGGCGGGTGCGCAGACGATGGACATGGTGCGCGACCGCGTGTCCGCGCTGCGCGCGACGCTCGATGCGAAGACGCACGTCGGCTTTCACGCGCACAACAACTTGGGCCTCGGCGTCGGGAACGCCGTCGTCGCCGTCGAGGCGGGCGCGGATCAGATCGACGGCGCCTGTCGCGGTCTCGGCGCCGGCGCGGGGAACGCCGCGACCGAAGCGATCGTCGCGGTGTTCAACAAGATGGGCTGGGAGACGGGCATCGATCTCTACGGCGTGATGGACGTCGCCGAAGACATGATCGGCGGCGAGATCGGCATCACGCCGATCGTCAACCGCTCCTCGCTCGTGCTCGGCTACGCGGGCGTGTACTCGAGCTTCTTGCGCCATGCGGAGAACGCGGCGAAGCGCTTCGGCGTCCCGGCCGCCAAAATTCTCGAAGCGGTCGGCGAGCGCAAAGCGGTCGGCGGCCAAGAAGACATCATCATCGAGTGCGCGATCGCGCTGCAGCAGTCGCTCGCCCTCGACGCGCGCGAACCGGTCGCGGTCGGATGACGGCGCTAGCGGGTGCGGATCTTCAGTCGGCGGTCGATCAACTCGCCGCCGCCGCGAACGAACGGCGCGAGATCGAGCCGCTGACCGATACCTGGACGGCACTCGACGAACGCGTCGCCTACGACATCCAAGGTGCGCTCGTTGCGAAGCACATCGCGGACGAGAAGACGCGCCTGATCGGGTGGAAGCTCGGGCTGACGAGCGTTGCCAAGCAGAAGCAGATGAGCGTCGACCGGCCGATCTACGGCGCGTTGATCGCCTCGCGCGCGATCAACGACGGCGAGCCGGTCGCGATCTCGTCGCTGATCCACCCGAAGGCGGAACCGGAGATCGCGATCGTGACCAACCGCGAACTGAAGGGGCCGGGCGTCACGGCGGATCACGCGCGCGCGGCGATCGAATCGGCGTCGGCCGCGATCGAGATCATCGACAGCCGCTTCAAAAAGTTTCGCTTCACGTTCACCGACGTCATCGCCGACAACACGTCGGCCTCGCGCTTCGCGATCTCGACCGTGCGCGTACCCGTCGCGGGCCTCGACCTGCGCACGCTCGGTGCGGTCTTCGAGAAGAACGGCGAGGTCGTCTCGACCGCCGCCGGCGCGGCGATCCTCGGCGATCCGGCGATCGGGCTCGCGTGGCTTGCGAACGCGATGGCCGACCGCGGTCTCGCGTTGCCGGCCGGCTCGGTGGTGATGACCGGTGCGCTCACCGACGCGATCGCGGTCGCGCCGGGCGATGTCGTGCGTGTCTCGCTCGCGCAGCTCGGGTCGCTCTCGATCCGCTTCGTGTAATGTTGCAAGCCGTGCGCACGCGCCCCTCGGCGGGCGTCCTCGACGTGAAGCTCTTCATCGACGGCGCGTACGTCGACGCCCAGAGCGGCACGACGTTCGAGAGCGTGAACCCCGCGACGGGCGAAGTGATCGCGCGCGTGGCCGAGGCCGGCAAGGCCGACGTCGACCGCGCGGTGGCGGCGGCGCGCAAGGCGTTCGATGCGGGTCCGTGGCCGCGCATGACGATCGCCGAACGCTCGGCGATCTTGATGAAGATCGCCGCCGGCATCAAGGCGCGCGTGCGCGAACTCAGCGAGCTCGAATCGCTCGATACCGGCAAACCGATCCGCGAGAGTTCGCACCTCGACATCCCGCGCTCGGCGTACAACTTCGAGTTCTTCGCCGAACTGATCAAGTACGAGGGCACCGACTGCAATCCGGTCGACGACAAGTTCCTCAACTATAG
>Ga0116229_10006786_pt1 | contig 18338 bp, 17 predicted proteins | sample S1TSphgellanicum_3_FD_87313 | JGI IMG/M metagenome (GOLD analysis project Ga0116229, IMG submission 87313) | Host-associated microbial communities from peat moss isolated from Minnesota, USA - S1T2_Fc - Sphagnum magellanicum MG | ecosystem: Host-associated > Plants > Peat moss > Unclassified... | reverse complement strand
TCGGGTGCCGCATTCTTTCTCGCGGGCGCCGCTATGACGCCGGGCAGCGACGTCGTCGTCCGCGAGGTCGGCATCAACGGAACGCGGATCGGGTTCCTCGACGCGCTTCGCACGATGGGTGCCGACGTCGAGGTCGGCGAGGAACGCGATCTCGATGGCGAACCCGTCGCCGACGTGCGCGTGCGCTATCGTCCGCTTCGCGGCGTGACGCTCGACGGCGACCTCGTGGTCCGATCGATCGACGAGGTGACGATCCTCGCGTGCGTCGGCGCGCATGCCGCGGGAACGACGCGGATCCGCGATGCGGGCGATCTGCGCGGCAAGGAATCGGATCGGCTTGCCACGATCGCGCAGACCCTTCGCCTCTGCGGGGTCGCCGTCGAGGAATATCCCGACGGTCTCGATATCGTCGGCGGCGGTGCGCGCGTTCCCGAGCGTACCCTCGCGACGCACGACGATCATCGGATCGCGATGGCGGTCGCGGCGCTCGCGGCACCGACCGGCCCGCACGCGATCGACGACCAACACTGCATCGCGGTCAGTTTTCCCGATTTCGTGCCGCTCTGGGCGGCCGCACAGCGTCCCTAATCAGCCGTGCTCGCGCCGCCGAAGCGGCCGCGCGAGCACGCGTAGTACGGACGCTCCCGTTCCGAGAACCCGTCGCCGCGCGAGGTCGATCTGCCGATATGCCCCGTCGGCGCGCGCGACGAGCGCGGGCACCGTTTCGATGCGACGTTCTGCGAGCGCGATGCGGCGCTGCGCGAGCGCGATATCGATGCGCAGCGGCAGATCGGCATAAGCCTCGAGACGCTTCTTCAGCGCGATGCCTTCACGGATGAGGCGCCAGAAACCCAAGGCGACGCACGACGCTCCGAGGACGCCGAAGAGCGCGAGGAGCCAGAGGCCGACGTGCGCTGGAAGCGTCAACTACGCGGCGGCGTCGCTCTTGCCGCCGCCATCCGACTTGGGAGCCGGCGCTTCGGCTTTGGACTCACTCCCGGACGACGGCTTTCGCGAGTCGTTCACGTAGAAACCGGACCCCTTGAAAACGATTCCCGCGGCGTTGAAGAGGCGCTTGAGCGTCCCGCCGCACTTGGGGCACGCCTCGCTCGTCGTCTCTTTGAATCCGTGCTTGATGTCGCTTACGGTCCCGCACTTCTCGCACTGATACTCGTAGATCGGCAAACTTTTCTCCCGGCTCGGTAGCAATCGAAACAAGCTACAGTATACGCGGACTTAGCACACGCAGTCAACGACTGCTAATCAGAAGTCGGCGAGCAACTCGTCGGGGGCTGCGCGCTGGAATTCGACGAGACCTTTGAAGTGGACGAGCGAGTCGACGAGCGCGCGGTCCAAGCGGCGGCGGGCCGTCATCTTGTCGATCAGCGCGCCGATCGCACCGCCGTACGAGGGATAGTCAAGCCTCACCACCAGCTTCGAACGGTCGCTTTTCCGCTCGATGCGGAAGTCGATCCGGCGCCGAAGCGAATACGCGCCCACGAGCGACACGATGTGGCCCTCGAGAAATTGATCGACCTCGTAGATTTCCTCTTCGTCGCCGCCGAGTTTCCCGCATAGCGCCACTTCGCTGCCGATCCCGAACGGTCGCTCGGGGTCCAGGCGGCGCGCGCTACGCAGGCACGAGAGCCAGACCGGCCACTTCTCGACTTCGCAGATCAGCGCGAACGCCGATTCCGGCGTGCTTGCGAGGTCCTGACTGCAATGGAGTGCTCTCGGCGAGAGACGCTCCGCGGTTCTCGAAGTTGCGAGCATGACCGGCTACGTTCGGTATCGAAAGACGGGCCCCTCGTCGCCGACCACAACCCCTTGTGGGTGGCGGCTGCCGTGAGCACAACCTGTGCTCGCGTTGTGGACTGCTGTGGATAAACCGGACCGAACTTAGGCGGCGCTCGCAAGAAGAACGGGCCGCAAGAGTTCCTTGAGGCGCGTGCGGGCCCGCGAGAGGCGCGAGCGGACGGTACCGATCGATATGCCGGTCGCGATCGCGATCTCTTCGTACGAAAGATCGTCTACTTCGCGCATGGCCACGACCGTGCGGAAGGCCTCGGGCAGGGCGTCGATCGCCTTCCAAAACTCGTCCCGGGTCAGCGCGTTGTGTGTCGCGTAATACGGGTCTTCGAAATCGTGACGAACGTTGGTTACGTCGACCAGCGCGCTCTGGAGCCGGGCTAGGCGCACGTCGGCGCGCTTGCGCTTCTTGTTGTGATCGAAAAAGACGTTGACCGTGATGCGGTAGAGCCACGTGTAGAACGACGACTGGCCGCGAAATCGATGCAGGTTACGAAAGATCCGCAGGAACACTTCTTGCGCGAGGTCCTCCACGTCTCCCGACGAGACGTTGAGCTGCGCGAGAATCCGCCGGACGTGCTGATCGTAGGCCGCAACGAGCTCGTCGAAAGCCTCCCGACGCCCGCCGCGATATGCGTCGATCAGGCGAAGGTCGCGTTCGGCGCGCAACACCTGTTCGGGGTTCGCTTTCTTGCGAGGCGTGGCAGCGTGCATCGAGTCCCTCTCCGGCAGAATGATCTTCCGGAAGGATATTCGTTCGACGTATCACGCGAATGTGAGGTCGGCTACGGTGCCTCGACGCTACCCGAAACGGCGCCGGATCCGACGCCGCGCGCGAAGGCGACGAGTGCCGCGATTCCGCATGGGAGCGCGTCCTCGTCGACACGGAAGAGCGCGCTATGGCCCGGATGCACGGAGCCGGCCGCCTCGTTTCGAATGCCGTGCCGGATCAGCAGCCCCGGCGCGCGCTCGGCAAAGTAGGCGAAATCTTCGGCACCCATCGTCGGCGCCGGGCTCGTCACGCGCAGCGCCGTCTCGGTCGCGAGGTACGTACGAAACGTGCTCGCGAGCCCCGCGTCGTTCTGCACGGCGGGGTAGCCCCAGATGACCTCGAGCGTCGCCTTCGCGCCGTACGCGGCGGCCACGTTCTCGACGATACGCCGCGCGCGGCCTTCGATCTCGGCGCGGATCTGCGCGTCCTGCGTGCGGAACGTTCCGCTCATTCGAACGCGATCGGCGATGATGTTGTTGCGGTAGCCGCCCTCGATCGTTCCGATCGTCACCACGATCGTCTTGAGCGGATCGGTCTCGCGCGCGGCGATGTTCTGTAGCGCGAGCACGATGGCGGCGGCGCACGGAATCGTGTCGACCGCCGTGTGCGGCGACGCGCCGTGACCGCCGACGCCCTCGATCGTAATGTGAAACTCGTCGGCTGCCGCGTTGCACGCACCCGCGATGAAACCGACCTCGCCCGTGGCCAGTCGCACGTCGACGTGCAGCATCGCGACCGCGTCGATCTTCGGATCGTCCATCGCGCCCGCTTCGATCATCGGCAACGCGCCGCCGGGGCCTTCTTCCGCAGGCTGGAACAAGAGGACGGTCGTTCCGTGCAGGTTCGCCCGATCCGCCTGCAACACGCGCGCCGCACCGAGCAGCATCGCCGTGTGCGCGTCGTGACCGCACGCGTGCATCTTCCCAGGTACTTCGGAACTAAACGATTCTCCGGACCGCTCTTCGAGCGGCAACGCGTCCATGTCGGCGCGCAGGCCCGCAACCTTCCCCGGCAACGCACCGCGCACGATCCCGACCACGCCCGTCTTTGCGATCCGTCGATGTTCGATGCCGAGCGCGTTCAGCTCGCGCTCGACGATCGCCGCCGTGCGTTCTTCTTCGAATCCGAGCTCCGGAAAGCGATGGATCTCGCGGCGGATCGCGATCGCGCGCTCGGCAACGTCGGGAACGATGGCTTCGATCGTGGTCATACGCTCTCGTTCGCACGCCGTGCGAGCGCGTCCCGTCGCACCGCGACGAGTGCGACGGCGCTCATCGCGATAGCGCCGCAGAGTGCGACGAGGGCCGCGGTACGCGCGCCCGCGATGCGCCGTGCCGGGTTGTCATCGGTCGCTTCGACGTAACGCTCGTCGCCGACGAGCGTGATGCGAGAACGCCGCACCTGAACGAACGCGAGCGTTCCCGGAACGTGGAACAGTGCGTACGCTTTCGGAGAGACGCGTAGTTCGCGGCGCGCGCCATCCGTAAACTTCAACGAGAGGTCGCCGCCGCTCGCGGTTTGACGCGCCGCACCGACGGTCACGGTCCCCACGCCGCAGCCGCCCGAATCGCTCGGGGGCGCCGCGATGCCGAGCGTGCACGCGGGGTCGGCCGCGTAGGTCCGCAGGTCGGTTGCGGCCTGCAGATAGGCCGTGCCGAGCGGCACGACGGCGAGGATCCAGATCCCCGCCGCCGCGCCCAGCATCGCGGCCGCGCTTCGGTTCAGCTACGGTAGCGCAGGAACGCCGGCACTTCGATGTCGTCCATGTTCACGGGAGCGACCTTCTCGAACTTCTGCTCGAAGTTGAAGCCCGTCGCCGCCGGATCGTACGCGCGACGCCCGCCGAAGCCGGCGGCGAGCACGGTGATGCGAACCTTCTCCTTCATCGCGGGATCGATCGAGGCGCCGAAGATGATCTGCGCGTCCGAATCGACCGCGCGAGCGATCATTTCCGCCGCTTCGTTGACTTCGTACATCGCGAGATCCGGGCCGCCCGTGATGTTGAAGATCACGCCGCGCGCGCCTTCGATCGTGGTCTCGAGAAGCGGAGACGCGATCGCCTTCTGCGCGGCGTCTGCCGCCCGATGCTCGCCCGTGCCTTCACCGATGCCCATCATCGCCGAGCCGGCGTCGGTCAAGATCGTCTTGACGTCGGCGAAATCGAGGTTGATCAGTCCCGGCTGCGTGATCAGATCCGAGATGCCCTGGATGCCTTGCCGCAGCACGTCGTCGGCGTACGCGAACGCTTCTTGCAACGGCGTGCGCTTCTCGATGATTTGCAGGATGCGTTCGTTCGGAATCGTGATGAGCGTGTCGACCTTTTGCTCGAGGTCCGCGATCCCACGCTCCGCGAGCAACATGCGCTTGCGACCTTCGAACGAGAAGGGCTTCGTGACGACCGCGACCGTGAGCGCGCCCGATTCCCGCGCGAGTTCCGCAACGATCGGCGCGGCTCCGGTACCGGTGCCGCCACCCATTCCCGCGGTGATGAACACGAGGTCGGCGCCGTCGAGCACCATCGCGAGATCCTCGCGCGACTCTTCGGCGGCCTCGCGTCCGGCGTCGGGATTCGCGCCCGCTCCGAGCCCGCGCGTCTTGCCGTTGCCGATCTGCACCGTGTTTCCGGTCGCGACGTTGCGCAGCGCTTGCACGTCCGTGTTGACGGCGTAGAACTCGACGTTCGTGAGTCCGGCTTCGATCATCCGGTTCACGGCGTTACATCCGCCGCCGCCGATGCCCACGACCTTGATCGTCGCAGCATGTTCGGGATTGTATCGTTTCGATTCGGCCATCAATATCTCCGTAAAGAGCGAGAGCTGTATGCTGCTGGTGACGCTAGTTCCACAGGTCGCCGAACCATCCGGCGACTTTCCCGAAGATCGTCTTCGTTTTGCCGTTGTGCCAGATCGCGCCGTCGCCTTTTGGTCCGAAGAGTACGAGACCGACCGCGGTCGCGAACTCGGGTTGCTTGACGGCATCGGTGAGCCCTCCGATTGACGTCGGCACGCCGATTCTCGCCGGCATGCCGAAGAAGTCGGAGGCGGCTTGCTCGATACCCGCGAGGTGCGCGCCGCCCCCCGTGAGCACGACTTCCGCCATGATCACGTCGCGCGGTAATCGCGCGAGTTGCGCTTTCGCCAAGCGGAAGATCTCGAGCAAGCGCGGAGCGACGATCGAGCGAAGCTGCGTGCGCGAGATCGAACCCGACGTGCGGCCGTCGAGCGTCTTCACCGTGAACTCTTCGCCGTGCTCGTCGGGCATCGCCGACGCGATCGTACGTTTCACGAGCTCGGCATCGGAGAACGTCGTCTTGAGACCGAGCGCGATGTCGTTCGTGAGGATGTTTCCGCCGACCGGAATCGTCGCCGTGAGAATCGCGCCGCCCGCCGAGTACACGGCGAGATCCGTCGTGCCGCCACCGATATCGAGCAGCAAAACGCCGACGTGTTTCTCTTCCGCGAGCAACGTCGCGGCCGATGAGGCCAGCGGCTCAAAAACGATACCCGCCGGTTCGAGGCCCGCGCGATGCACGCACTTGAGCACGTTCGTGATGAACGAATTGCCGCCGGTGATGATGTGCGTGTCGACCTCGAGGCGCGCGCCGCTGAGCCCGATCGGATCGGTCACGCCGTCGTGCCCGTCGACCGTGTAGTGTCGCGGTAACGCGTGGATGATCTGCCGGTCGGCGCCGACGTCGATCAGCTTCGACGCTTCGACGACGCGCCGCACGTCGGCGCGCACGACCTCGCGATCCTCGCCCGAGATGGCGACGACGCCACGGTTGTTGGTGCTCTGCACGTGCTCGCCCGTGACGCCCACGTAGACGTGCGAGATGTGCACGCCCGCCATGCGCTCCGCCTTTTCGGTGGCGGCTTCGATGGAGCGCACCGTCTCCTCGAGATCCGTGATCACGCCCTTGCGTAAACCGGAACACGGAGCCTCACCGACGCCGATGATGTCGAGACCCTGCGGGGTCGAGGTTGCGACGACCGCGCACGTCTTCGTCGTCCCGATGTCGAGGCCGGCGATGGTCGTTCCCCACGACGTTTTCGTCAAGCGGCGCGACCGATCGGCCGTATGGGAACGAAGTCGGGCATGCCCCTATATGTTGTGGTCGTCCTGTGGAGTCCTTGTATATATTGTGGTTTTCGGCCTCGGTCGGCGCTGCGACGCTATTTCCAAAACTCGACGACCGGGGTCGAGGGAGCGCGAACGTCGAGGCTTCGGACGTTGCCGATGCGCGGGCCGATCTCGGCGAGGATCGGACCGATGAGCCGCTCCTTGCGGCCGAGGTCGTCGTCGTCGCCGAAGCGGACGTCGATGCCGCTCTGCATCACCGCGTCGAGCTCGCCGTATGCATCGTGCGCGAACGAGCGATAGCGATTTCCGGTCGACGCGAGCGTGTGTGCGTCGGCCTGTAGGGACCGCAGTTCCGGGTCGGTCAAAAACGTACCGGGTGGAGCGTCGATGATGCCGCGCACGGCGTACGTCACCTGCGCGTCGCTCGCACACGTGTGGGTTAAGACGCGTAAATCGTCGTCGACGAGAGATTCATGGCCCGCGGCGTCGCGCACGCAGCCGTCCGGGCGCCGTTCCTCTATGTCGATCCAGACGTTCGCGAGCGGTTCGCGGTGCACGGTCGCCGTGCGGACGAAGGGGATCGACTCGATGCGCCGTTCGATCGCGCCGCGATCCAGAAGCCACACGTTCGCGCGGGGATCGATGGCCGCGCGCGCGACGATCTCGCCACGTGGGACGCGCGTCGCGCCCGTGACGGCGAGATCGTGAAGATGAAACGCGGGCAGCGTCGCGAGCGTCCACCCGCCCCAGACGGCGGCCGCAATCACGAAGAGGCCGAGCAACCAGAACGTGCGGATCCGCGTCCGCAGCGATGGTCGCGATCGGCGCGTGCGGCGCGCGCTCGGCACGGCTCTCACCCGGCGGCGCGCTCGGCCTCGGGAGAATGCAGCACGAAACGTTCGATCGCTTCCGCGACGCCGTCGTGCTCGACGTCGCCGACCACCGCGTCGGCTTCCGCTTTGAGTTCGTCCGGTGCGGAGCCCATGGCGACGGCGAATCCCGCGGCACGCAGCAGCGGAAGATCGTTATACGAATCTCCGATCGCCATCACACGCTCCATCGGAATTCCGTAGCCCTCGGCGACGATGCGCAGCGCGACGCCCTTGTCGACCGCCGGATTGAGCATCTCCACGAATTCGGGATTCGAGCGCGTGACGTATGCATCGGGGCCGCACACGCGCTCCATCAACGCGAGCACCTCGGCCGTTCTGTTGGGATCGGTCACGACGTTGACCTTCGTGCTGTCGCGGCCGGCGAATTCGGCGGGCAGCGACGGAACCACGACGGGTGCCGTTCCCGACGTGCGCGCGTAGAGTTGCGCGTATGCGTTGTCGTTCTCGACGTAAAACCTATCGTCGCGATAGAACTGGACGTGCAGTCCGTGATCTTTCGCGGCCGCGTAGATGCGCAGCGCGACCGCGTTCGACAGCGAGACTTCGCGTTCGAAACGTCCCGTGCGCGCGTCGGCGAGAACCGCGCCCTGGTAGAGCACGATCGGTCCGTCGAGCGAGAGCGCGTCGGCAAAAGGTTTCGCGCCGACGTACATGCGGCCGGTGACGATCGTCGCGCGCACGCCGGCCGCTTGCACGCGGTTCACGGCATCGATGACGGCCTGGCGGACGGGCTTGCGCGGTTCGACGAGCGTTCCGTCGAGATCGACGGCGAGCAGGAGCGGAGTGGGCGGCTGCATCGGGGGCAACGTTACCGCGTGCGCGCGCGTGCGCCTGCCGCTCAGGCTCGCAGGCGCGCGGTTCGTGCGTGTGCGGGTAGTCCTTCGAAGTCGGCGAGCGCCGCGAGCGGAGCGGCATCGGCCCGCATGCGCGCGCGGCTATTTTCCACGAGCGACATCGTGCGATAGAAGTCCGCCGTATGTAAACCCGACGAAAAACGGCCGGCGCCGGACGTCGGAAGCACGTGGTTGCTTCCGGCGATGTAATCGCCGGCCGCGACCGGCGTATCGTCACCGAGAAAGAGCGCGCCGGCCCGACGGACGTCAGGCACGAGCGACCAGGGGTCGCGCGTTTGAATCGAGAGATGCTCCGGCGCGAAGCGATCGATCACATCGAGGATCTCATCGCGATCGCGTGCGTGGATCAAATACGCGCGTTCGCGCAAGACGCGCTCGACGATTGTGGACCGCCCGGGCGCAGTCGCGAACTCCCCGGCGAGCAACGCCGCGACGGCCTCCAGCAGCGCGCGATCGTCGCTCACGGCCGCGACCCGCGCCTCCGGATCGTGCTCGGCTTGCGCGCACAGTTCGCCCGCGACGTAGTCCGGCCGCGCGGAAGCATCGGCGACCACGAGCACCTCGGAAGGCCCGGCGAGTCCGTCGATGCCGCACGTTCCGAAGACCTGTCGCTTTGCTTCCGTCACGAACGCGTTACCGGGACCCACGATCTTGTCGACGGCGGCGATCGTATTCGTTCCGTAGGCGAGTGCCGCGATCGCCTGGGCGCCGCCGACCGCATAGAGTTCGTCGACGCCGCACAGCGCGCACGCGAAGAGAATTGCGGGATGCGTACTGCCGTCGCGTTGCGGCGGCGATGCGACGGCCACGCGCGGAACGCCCGCGATCTTCGCCGGGACGACCGTCATCAGAACAGAGGAGGGCAGCACCGCGCTTCCGCCCGGGACGTATGCGCCGATCGCGCCGAACGGGCGCACGAGCAGCGCCGTGATCGTGCCGTCGGCCTCGCGCGTTTGCAGGTCGTGCGCGCGCTGGCGTTCGTGAAATGCCGCGACGCGCGCGTGCGCGAGCGTCAACCCGTCGGCGATTTCCGCCGGCACGAGTGCGCGAGCGGCCTCGAGCGTCGGAATCGGCACGCGAAGGCCATCGGTCGTCGCGTTCGGATCGTCCCAACGGCGCGTATAGTCGAGCACGGCGTCGTCTCCGCGCGCGCGAACGTCACGCAAGATATCACGCACCGTATCGACGAGCGTTTCCGACGGCGACCAGCCGCCCGCGTAGAGACCCGCGAGGGCCGCGCGATCCGACGCCTCGACGATCGCGATCATACGCGCTCCGGTTCGCGCAAGCGTGCGAGTAGCGCGGTGATCGCGGCATATTTCGCGCGGAAACGCACGGGGTTGACGACGAAGCGCGCGGTCGATGCGCCGACTTCGTGCACGACCACGAGATCGTGCTCGCGAAGCGTCGTGCCCGTCGCCACCAAGTCGACGATCATGTCGGCGAGCCCGACGAGCGGCGCGAGTTCCACCGACCCGTGCAGCCTGATGATCTCGACGGGCAGGTCGCGTTCGGCGAAGAACGCCTCCGCGCTCTTCTGAAATTTCGTCGCCACGCGCAGAAACGTCGGTAGTTGCGCGCCTTCGTGATAGCGGTCCGTGCGACGCGCGGCGACGACGAGACGGCACGCACCGAAGCCGAGGTCGGCGAGTTCGCAGACCGTGCGCTCCGTCTCCCAGAGCACGTCGGCGCCCACGATGCCGCAATCCGCGGCGCCGAATTCGACGTACGAGGGCACGTCGGTCGGTCGTAGGAAAAGGACGGTCGATCCGTCGTCGGTGTCGATCGCGAGTTTACGTGCCGGGTCGGCCGGCACGTCGATCCCCGCGGCGCGCAAGACGGCGGCCGACCCGTCGTAGAGCGCGCCTTTCGGCACGGCGATCGTCAAACGATCCGCGCGCCCGTTCACCACGTGACCTCGATTTCGCGAACGTCGCCGTTGCGGGCGATCACGACGCGCGGAATATGCTGCGCCATCGCTTCGCTCACGAGCTCCGACTCACCGCGTCGATCGAAATCGATGCGTACGGTGCGGCCGGCCGCGCGTTCGCGGGCCGCCACGATATCGGATCCGCTCACGAGCACGTCGATTGCGGGCGCCGCGCCGAAACGCGTGCTGTGCCGGCGCTCGAGCGCGATGAGAATGCGCTCGACGAAAAGCGACCATCCGACCGCGCCCGCATCGAATCCGAATCGCGGCAACAGCGCATCGTACCGTCCGCCGCCGCATAGCGCGAAGCCGACCTCGCTCGCGAAGCCTTCGAAGATGAACCCGGTGTAGTACGTGACGTCGCGTAGGAGAGCGAAATCGACGTTGATACGGCCGCCGTGGCCCAGCTCGTTCGCGCGCGAGAGAACCGCGCGCAGGCGTTCGATGCCGGCGAGACCCGCGTCCGTGTGACAGAGTCTCTTCGCGGTCGCGAGCACGTCGTCTCGGCCTCGCGTCATGGCGAGTTCCACGATCGCCTCGACGGAATCCGGAGCGCCCGCACCGCGTAACCGTGCGCGCAAATCGACGATATTGCGGCCGGCGATGAGCTTCTTCGCCTCGGCGATTCCACGCTCGTCGAGTTCGAGACCCGCGAGCACGCCGTCGACGATCGCGGCGTGATTGATGTCGAACAGCGCGTCGGAGAGCCCGATGGAATCGAGGGCCTCGATTGCGGTGAACAGGCTCTCCGCGTCGGCATCGAGGCTCGAGGGTCCGATCAGTTCGAGCCCCGCCTGCGTCATCTCGCGCATGCGGCCTTCTTGCGGATCTTCGTAGCGGTACGCCGCCGCAACGTACGAGAGCCGCAGCGGAAGTTGCGCGTTGCGCATCCGCGTCGAGACGAGTCGCGCGACGGGCGTCGTCATCTCCGGGCGAAGCGCGATCTGCGTTCCGCCTCGGTCGGCGAAGAGAAACAGCCGGCTCGCGACGTCGTCGCCCAACCCCGCTTCGAGCGCGTCGAAACGCTCGAAATACGGTGTCTGCACCTCGGCGTACGCCCACCGTTCGAATACGGCGCGCAGCTCGCTTTCGACGGCGCGCTTACGCCGCAGATCCGCCGGCAGCCAGTCGCGCGTCCCGGGAGGTAGTCGCATATCGCTTGGCTACGCCCGACCGAACGGAGCTTCCCACACGCGCGCGCCGCCGAAGATCGATTCGAGTTCGTTCTTGACGTAGACGCTGTTCGAAATGCCGCGCGGCATCCGCTCCGACTCCTCGCCCACGTGAAGGATCACGGGGACCGTACCGGGCGACTCCTCGAGGAGGCGCGCGAGGGCATCGATCTCCTTGACGTTCTGTGCCGTGACGTGCCAGCCGAGCGGCGCGGGCGGGGCCTGCGTGCGCTCGTAGGTGTTCGCTTCGTTCACCGTCACCGAGACCTCGACCGGCGCCTCGTCGCCCGGAACCGAACCACGGCGTTCGCGGAATCGCACGCGACCGCGGATCGTCACGATCGCGTCCGGGACGAACGTGCCCTGCAACATCGCGTACGATTTGGGGAACACGACGCACTCGACGCTTCCGGTCATGTCTTCGATCGTCGCGATCAGCATCTGCTGCTGCGCCTTCGTCATCGTTCGCCGGACGGCCGTGATCATGCCGGCAACGGTGACGAACGAATCGTCCTCGCACGAGCGGAGATCTTTGACGGCAACCGCACCACCTCGCGCGAGCGCATCGGCAACGTCGGCCAGCGGATGGCCCGAGACGAAAATGCCAAGCGTCTCCTTTTCCCAGGTCAGCGCTTCTAGGACGGGCGGTGGCGAGAGCTGACGCAACTGCGGTTTGAGTTCCTCGTGCGCGATCGAAACGTCGCCGAAGAGCGACGCCTGACCCGATTCGCGATCGCGAGCGGCGCGCGACGCGACTTCGAGCGCCACATCGAGCGCATCGAGTTGCTGCGCGCGATTGCCCGGCAGCGTATCGAGCGCGCCACACTTGATCAGCGCTTCGAACACCTTGCGGTTCAGCATCTTGAGATCGACGCGCTTGACGAAGTCGAACAGGTCGACGAACCGACCATCGCGTTCGCGCGCATCGATGATCGCGCGGACCGCGCCTTCGCCGACACCCTTGATCGCGGCAAGCCCGAAGCGAATTTCTTCGCCTACGACGGTGAAATCGGTGAGCGACTCGTTGACGTCCGGCGGTAGCACCGGAATCCCGGTCTTCTTCGCATCGTCGATATACTCTACGAGCTTGTCGGTCTTATCTTTGACCGACGTCATCAACGCCGCGAGATACGCGCGCGGATGATTCGCTTTAAGATACGCGGTTTGGTACGCGATCCAACCATACGCGACCGCGTGACTTTTGTTAAATCCATATCCGGCGAAGGGCTCGACGAACGCGAAAATATCCGATGCGAGCTTCTCGGTGATCCCGAGCGTGGCGACGGCACCGTTCACGAACTTCTCGCGGTAGATCGGTATCTTGTCCTTCTGCTTCTTGCCCATGACCTTGCGCAGTTCGTCGGCTTCGCCCATCGTAAAGCCGGCGACGTCACGCGCGATCGACATGACCTGTTCTTGGTAGCATGCCACCGCATAGGTCGGGGCGAGAATCGGCTCGAGTTTCGGGTGCAGATACGTCAGTTTCGTGCGGCCGTGCTTGTTGCTGATGTAGAGTGGAATCCACTCCATCGGACCGGGCCGATAGAGCGCGACGAGCGCGATGATATCGTTGAGGGAGCTCGGACGCAGCTCCGTTACGACGCGACGCATGCCGTCGGATTCCAACTGGAATACGCCGGTCGTCTCGCCGCGGCTCAGCATCTCGAACGTGCGCGCGTCGTCATCGGGGATGAGTGCGAGATCGAAGTCCGGCTTTTCGACGCGCTTGATCTCGTCTTCGGCCTTCTTCATGACGGTGAGATTGCGTAGGCCCAGGAAGTCCATCTTAAGCAGGCCGATTCGCTCGACCCACCCCATGTCGTATTGCGTGTTCACGTCGTCGTCGCCGAGCTTGATCAGCGGCGTGATGTCGACGAGCGGGTCCTTCGAAATGACGACGCCCGCCGCATGGGTCGAGGCATGGCGTGCGAGCCCCTCGATCGACTTCGCGGTATCGAGCAATTGCTTCACGTGGGCCGCCGAATCGTAGAGCCCGCGGAGCTCCGGAATCTGCGCCAGCGCCTGCTCGATCGAGAGGCCGCCTGGGCCGGACGGAATCAATTTCGCAACGCGGTCGACGTCCGAGAGCGGCACGCCGAGGGCCCGACCGGCGTCGCGCACGGCAGCGCGGGCCGCCATCGTTCCAAAGGTAACGATCTGCGCGACGTGGTCGGTTCCGTACTTGTTGGTGACGTACGCGATCACTTCATCGCGTCGTTCGACGCAGAAGTCGGTATCGATATCGGGCATCGAGATACGGTCGGGATTCAAGAACCGCTCGAAAATCAGATCGAATTTGATCGGATCGAGATCGGTGATCCGCAACACAGACGACACGAGAGAACCGACGGCCGAACCGCGCCCCGGCCCGACCGGTATATCCTGATCGCGGGCGTATTTGATGAAGTCCCAGACGATCAGGAAATACGATGCAAAACCCATGCTATTGATCACGCCGAGTTCGTAATCGAGCCGCTCGCGTAGCACGGTATCGTTCGCAGCTCGCTCGGCGCCATACCGCGCGACGAGCCCCGCCTCGCAAATATCGCGCAGATAGTCCTCGGGATTCTGCACGCCGAACAACCCGACGCCGCCTTCCGGCTCCGGTACCGGGTAGATCGGGATGTTGAACTGCTTCTCGGGGATCTTGATGTCGATCCGGTTCGCGATCTCGAGCGTGTTGTCGCACGCATCCGGCACGTCGGCGAAGAGCTCGCGCATCTCTTCGGACGATTTCACGTAGAACTCGTCCGTCATGAACTTCATGCGGCTCGTGTCCTGGACGGTTTTGCCGGTCCCGATGCAGAGCAGCACGTCGTGGGCTTGTGCGTCCGCGCGATTGAGGTAATGCGAATCGTTCGTAGCCACGAGCGGGATCTGCATCTCGCGCGCGAGCTTGATCAGACCGGTGTTGACGATTTCCTGTTCCGGGATACCGTGCCGCATGATCTCCATATAGAACCGATCGCCGAAGATGTCGACGAACGATTGCGCGGCTTTCTTCGCGCCCGCGTAGTCGTCGCGCAAGAGCGGCTGCGCGCAGAGCGACGACATGCAGCCCGAAAGCACGATCAGCCCATCGTGATGCTTCGCGAGCAGATCCATGTCGATCCGCGGCTTGTAATAATAGCCCTCGAGAAAGCCCTTGGAGATCAGCGCGACGAGATTGCGATATCCGACGAGGTCGGCGGCCAAGAGCGTCACGTGCGCTTCGTCGCGCACCGTACGATCGAACCGGCCGCGCGGCGCGATGTACGCCTCGCATCCGACGATCGGCGTGAGCCGCACGTCGCGCGCCGCGTAGTAAAATTCCATGGCCCCGAACATCACGCCGTGATCGGTAAGCGCGACGCCGGGGGCGCCGCCGTCGGCCGCACGCCGGCAGAGATCGTCGACGCGACACGCGCCGTCGAGCAGCGAGTACTCGCTGTGGACGTGAAGGTGAACGAAGGAACTCACGCGGGTCTGGTACGTCCTCTGGTAAGCGGTACGACGGGAGGTCTGGGATTCCGGGAGCGCGCCCGGCGCCCTTGTGCATGAAGTGCCACGTTTGCACCCGAGCGTGGGTTTTACGAGGCATGCAGCGTGTAGAAAAAACCGACGCCGAGTGGCGTAAGGAACTCGACCCCAAGCGTTATGCGGTTCTTCGCCAAGCGGGAACGGAGCCCGCGTTTAGCGGCGCTCTCTACCACAACCATGCCGACGGCACGTATCGTTGCGGCGGGTGCGGCGCCGAACTCTTCACGTCGGATACGAAATACGAAAGCGGCAGCGGCTGGCCGAGCTTCTTCGCGCCGAAGGATGCGAAGAACGTTCGCCTGATCGAGGACCGCTCGCACGGGATGTCGCGGACCGAGGTCCGCTGCGCCGCCTGCGACTCCCATCTCGGCCACGTCTTCGATGACGGCCCTCAGCCGACGGGTCAGCGGTTCTGCATGAACTCCCTCGCCCTCGATTTCGAGCCGGCGAAGAGCAACTAAGGAACCTCTCGCCGTCCGGAATGGACGGAATCGCATCCCTCAGGCGTCGAACGAGCGTGCGACGTTGGTCCTTTGGAAGCGCCAACCGCAATGCTATACAATGAAAAGAAGTTTCATGACCGTTGAGGGGCGTTACGCTTGATCAAGCACGATGTCGTTGTCGTCGGCGGCGGGCTCGCTGGAATGCGCGCGGCCGTCGAAGCCGCCGAGGGCGGGGCCGACGTGGCAATCGTTTCCAAGATGCACCCGGTCCGGAGCCACTCCGGGGCGGCGCAGGGCGGCATCAATGCCGCACTCGGCAACCGTGAGGACGATTCCCCGGAGAACCACGCCTTCGACTGCGTGAAGGGGTCGGACTATCTCGGCGACCAAGACTCGATCGAGGCGATGGCCGAAGACGCCCCCCGCCAGATCGTCTGGCTCGAGCATCGCGGCTGCATCTTCTCCCGCTTACCGGACGGCCGGATCGCGCAACGCCCCTTCGGCGGCGCCGGTTCGCCGCGTACGTGCTACTCCGCCGACGTCACGGGCCTCGTGATCCTCCACACGCTCTGGGAGCAACTCGAGCGCTTCGGCGTCAAGGTCTACGAAGAGTACTTCGCGACCGCACTCTGCGTCGAGGACGGCGTGGGCACGGGCGTCGTGGCGTACAACATGCGCACGGGCGAACTCGAGCTCGTCACCGCCAAGGCGACGATCTTCGCGACGGGCGGGCTCGGCCGCGTCTACGCCAAGACGACGAACGGCTATGCGTCCACGGGTGACGGCATGGCGATCGCCTATCGGGCCGGCATCCCGCTCATGGACATGGAGTTCGTGCAGTTCCATCCCACGTCGCTCAAAGAGAACGGCGTTCTTCTTTCGGAAGCGGCCCGCGGTGAGGGTGCGTACCTTCTCAATAGCGAGGGGGAACGCTTCATGTTCAAATACGCGCCGAACAAGGGAGAGCTCGCTTCGCGCGACGTCGTCTCGCGCGCGGAGTGGACCGAAATCCTCGAGGGCCGCGGCATCGACGGCTGCGTGATGCTCGACCTGCGGCACCTCGGCCGCGAGAAGATCCTCGAACGCCTCCCGCAGATTCGCGAACTCGCGCTCGATGCGACCGGCAAGGACGCGATCGATACGCCGATTCCGATTCTGCCCGGCATGCACTACGCGATGGGCGGCATCGAAACCGACAAGTTCGGCGCGACGCGCATTCCCGGCGTCTACGCCGCGGGCGAGGTCGCGTGCGTCAGCGTCCACGGCGCGAATCGCCTCGGCGGCAACTCGCTGCTCGAGACGATCGTGTTCGGCGCGCGTAGCGCGAAGCACGCGGTGCAGTACATCAAGAGCGTCGGCAGCGTCCGGCAGTCGGAGCGCACGCTCAAGAGCGAACAGGATCGCATCGACGGCATCCTCGCGCGCACGGGCGGCGAGCGCCACTCGGCGGTCCGCAAGAAGATGAACGCCGTCATGTCGGACAACGTCTTCATCTTCCGCAAAGAAGACGAATTGACGCGCGCGGTCGAAGGTCTTCGAGAAGTCCGTGAAGCCGCCAAGACGATGACGGTGATGGACAAGTCAAAGACGTTCAACACCGACCTCGTCGGGTTGCTCGAAACGGAGTTCCTCGTGGACGTCGCGCAGCCGATCGCGCTCGGCGCGCTCAATCGAACGGAATCGCGGGGAGCGCAAGCCCGTACGGACTACCCGGAGCGCGACGACGAGAAATGGCTCGTCCACTCGCTGATGCACTACACCGGCGAGGATCCGCGGCCGGACTACACGCGCAAAGTCACCTTCACCAAGTACAAGCCCGAAGTGAGATCGTACTGATCGCATGTCGAAAATAACGCTCGACCTCTTCCGATTCGACCCCGCCGTCGACGACGAGCCGCATCGCGACCGCGTCGATATCGATTTCCCCGACACGCAGACCGTTCTCGACGCGCTCGAGTACGCGAAGGCGGAAGTCGACGGGTCGATCTCGTTCCGCCGCTCGTGCCGCTCCGCGATCTGCGGCTCGTGCTCGATGAACATCAACGGCGTGACCGGCCTCGCGTGCAAGACGCCGCTGCGCGACGTGATGCGCGCGGACAATTCGGTCAAGATCGATCCGATGCCCAACTTCGAGCCCATGAAGGACATGGTCGTCCACATGGATCCGTTCTGGGACAAGTACGCGCGCCTCAAGCCGTATCTGCAGCCGGCGGATAAAGACGAAGATCACGAGCGCGAACGTCGCGTCTCGCCGGAAGACATGAAGAAGCTCGTCGCTGTGGCCAACTGCGTCATGTGCGCCACGTGCTACGCGCTCTGCCCCGTGGTGAGCGTCGACCCGTCGTTCGCGGGGCCGGCCGCGATCGCGTACGCGTATCGCTTCATCGAAGACACGCGCGATAGCAAACAAGCGGAGCGCGTCGCGCAGATCAGCGACGACTATCTCTGGCTTTGCGCGCATTGTTACGCGTGCTCGTACTGCCCGAAGCACGTGGATCCGCACGACCGGATCATCGACACGAAGCGCCGCTCGGTGCAACTCGGTCAGACCGACGCGCCGGGTCCGCGCCACGCGCTCGTGGTCGCGAAGACGATCAAACAAACGGGCATGCTCGCCGAAAACGAAGTGATCGCCGGAACGATCGGCCGCTTCAACTTCCGCGGGCTGCTCAAGGTGATGCCGCTCGGATTGCGCATGGCATCGAAGGGCAAGATCCCGCCGCTGTTCATGCATCCCGTGCAAAAGGTCGAAGAAATTCGGACCATATTCGATTCCATGGAGGTTCCCGTCGCATAATGGCCGTCGCAATAACGGATGCGCTTCCCGCGAAGCGCCGTTCGAAGTCGGCCGAGGCGAAGCGTTACG
>Ga0116229_10006783_pt1 | contig 18339 bp, 16 predicted proteins | sample S1TSphgellanicum_3_FD_87313 | JGI IMG/M metagenome (GOLD analysis project Ga0116229, IMG submission 87313) | Host-associated microbial communities from peat moss isolated from Minnesota, USA - S1T2_Fc - Sphagnum magellanicum MG | ecosystem: Host-associated > Plants > Peat moss > Unclassified... | reverse complement strand
GGACAGTAGCTAAAAGAAAAAAAGCTTCCCCAAAATTCGTCTCGTCATCAAGCCGGACGGACATTTCATCCATCCCCTTAATTGGGACGGACAGTAGCTAAAAGTAAAAAAAGCTAATCTTGGTCAATACAAAAAAAGAAAAAAATTGATTCTGGGCTGTCCAAGGCTTAAATATTTTTTTTCTGGTCTTCCCCTAAATCCGTCCCATCATCAAGCCGAACAGACATTTCATCCATCCCCTTAATTGGGATGGACAGTAGCTAAAAGAAAAAAAAGGTAGTCTTGGTCAATACAAAAAAAATAAAAAAATGATTCTAGGCTGTCCAAGGCTTAAATTTTTTTTTTCTGGTCTTCCCCTAAATCCGTCCCATCATCAAGCCGGACGGACATTTCATCCATCCCCTTAATTGGGATGGACAGTAGCTAAAAGAAAAAAAAAGTAGTCTTGGTCAATACAAAAAAAAAAAATTGATTCTGGGCTGTCCAAGGCTTAAATATTTTTTTTCTGGTCTTCCCTTAAATCCATCCCGTCATCAAGCCGGACGGACATTTCATCCGTCCCCTTAATCAGGACGGACAATAGCTAAAATAAAAAAAGGTAGTCTTGGTCAATACAAAAAAAAAAAAAGATTCTGGGCTGTCCTACCTTGCCCTGCCCCTGCCCCTGCCCTGTTCTACCCTGCCCTTGCCTTGTGCTGTTTGTCGTGATAGATAGACAGACAGACACCTCGGTTCAGGTCCTCGAAGGTTTTGAGGACCTCGCTCGTTTCAGGACCTCATCTTGTTTTTGTCACCACAGACAGATGGACACCATGTTTGCTTTTATATATAAGATGTAGGGTGGTTGTATACTACAATGGACCATTATGGAAGTAATAGTGGCAATTTTTCTTGGATTTGAGAAATGTTCTTGCATACAATTCTTAACTCATGTTGAATATAACAAAAAGGGAGTCACTTATGTGAAGTTAACACATGAAGTATATAAACATTAAAAACACGTCAAAATCATGAATATCCAATTAGTAATGGACTTTACAATGTTGGTTGGTGAAGTAGAATGTCACAAACTTTAAACAGTTACTTCCCATGGTTGTTTCATTTTCGTGTTTTTGCTTTAATCTTTGTCAAAGCCCCCAGTAGTTTAAGGTCCTTGCACACTTGCTCGATTGCTTAAGTTGGTTCCTTGTGGCTGTCTGACAACTATGACCGCTCACTACATTAATTAAAGCTTTGGCCCAAATTGGGTCTTGGGTTACTTTGCCACACATATACTGACGTATTTTGCTTGAGATATATAGCCCCTTTTCAAGCAGTGAGTGCGTATCAAGTTGGTTAACCTAACCTTGACCACCTTAGTTAAAGGACAACACCATGAAAAAAAAAATCATTTAGCCTCCCCATTAATCTTGGATATGGACTTTGATTTCACAATGTGTTTATGCAATGTGTGTGAAACTTTGGGGTATAAAATATTTGAAATTTAGGACATTAAAGGTTCATTTAGGGAATGAAACATTGTTTTAACTTTTGTGTTCCATAACATCAAATATGCAACCCCTAAAATATTTTGCAAAATCCACAAAAGCATAAAAAATGTTGATTTTCTTGATTTTGTTTCAAGGAAAACTTTTAAATGGTTTTTAACATGGTGGTTGGGTGTAGTCACAATAACACATACCATATCAAGTGTAACGTTTGCTTGGTTTTTTCATGTTTTAAAGTCGTAATTTAATTTGATGTTGAAATTATAAGAAATTTTTATATAGTTGTATTTTTAATACATCATGGCAACATGTGAATTAATTTGAAATTAATCCAATGAATAAAAAATTAACAAAAGGGTGAAATCATGATCAAAGGAGCTAGGGGTGCCAAGGTAAAAATCATTTTCCAAGGACTGCACATGACATGTGTCGTTCTTACATTAATTTATAACTTAAAATTTTGTATTTCAGATACCCCATTTAGCATTACATTTTAGATATAAATACATTTTGACTACAAATTGATTTTATTTCATGTATATTATGCATTCATGCCCTTTATTACATATATATGAACAACTTTGGTTAAAGTCACATTTTCAAAATCCATAATTTTCAAGGTCAAAAACATTTTTGAACCAAATGTGCTCAAATGGGTTATAAAAACAATTTTCATCAATTCAAATCCTTTTGCCCTTCTAATCATTAATGTTAAAATCTTCTCCAATTTTCAAAAGGAATGGTGCACATTTGGTAGAAAAAAAAATGTTTAAAAAAAACAAGGATTATCCACTTTCAAGGTTTGAGTGCTTTGAACATGCAAAAACATTTTTGATTTGTGTCAACTTTGAACATGTAAACTTTGCAATTATTGAAATATATTCCCAAAAAAATTATGACAATCCAAATTATTATGCTTCCGTTGTGATTTTTCAAACATATAAAAATGCAGTTTTAAGGAGTGTCCACTTATTTAGGGGGCTCTTTTGATTGTGGTTTTACCCAAAAACATTCATTAAGCATTATAACGTTTACTTTTAAATAATAAAGGGACTTGTAAATGAATTTGAATTTTTTTGAAAATAACATTTTTTCCCAAAATTTTAACAAAAACCTGAATAAAATAGTATGAAGAATTTTTTTTAATTTTAAAGAATTTTTTGAAGAACTTTTCAAGGATATTCCAAGAATATTTTTGGAATATTTCCCAAAATCAATCACAAAATTAGTCAAAAAACAAGCAAGTGTGGCTTGTGTTATCCTATTTACACTTAGTCTTAAGAAAAAATTGGAAAAATTTGAATTTTTGGAATGAAAATTACATGGTCAATTCAAACCAATTTGAAATACACTAGAAATGAACTTTGAAAAGGGACTTTGATTTGTTAGTTTTGGTCCACTTTAATATGCTTTCACCCTGCAACGAAATTTTTAAAAATGTGTAGCATAAGTAGCCCAATTAATTTGAAAACCTTTCGATAATTTAGCAACAATGCCTTTCTTGAAGCCCAAGTCGATTTAGTTGTTGAAAACCTTTGCTCTACCATTGTTACGCTAATGCAAATTTTCAATTTGTTACACTTCTTCTAGAGTTGCACAATTGTTGTATTTCCACCCATTCTTTCCTTGTTTAACACCAAAGAAAGCATTGATCTCATCAATTGTGACATCTTTGTTTAATAAAAACATGACATCCAAACCTTCATTCTCCAAATCTTGATTTGTTGCAAACCATTTTTGTTGTAAATGGCCATGGAATTTGAACCCTAGCCATGGTCACAACCCATAAGTGGGTGAAAACATGAAATAAAAAGTCAATTGCACCAAGGTTAAAGTCCTTTGCAAGGATTGCATTTTCCACATGGCAGTTTTTTATTGGTTTATACTGCATTTTTCACATAGTTTTTCAAATAGAATATCAAATTTCAAGCCAAATATGACATATAGCACGATACAAACTCAATTTTTTTTGCACCAAGCCTTAAATTATAATCAAATTTATAACTTTACTATGGACCATGATTATGAATTCAAAGTTATACTAATGCTTAAGGATGTTTGAGTATCAAAATCTAAAAATGTAAATGTATATGTTTTTTTTGAATGTTTTGAACATATGGGTCCCTTATTGTGGAATAAGTTAAGTGGTTAAACTTTTGAAATTAAAAAACCACCTATTCCCATGCTTTTTTTGAGTGCTTGAAACATATAAAAGGATTCTTAAAACATGGTAAATTTTCATGAAAATTTTGTAATTGCAACTTTGAAAGTAGAACGATTTGTTTTTAAAATTAAATGAACTTTTTGATATATAGTGTTTCCATGGTGATTTTTCAAAAAATTGAAAAATAGCTTTTAAAGATTGTCCACTCACTTTATGGTTTCTCACTTCATGCTTTCACCCAAGTGCAATGCATTGTTCTTAACGATTCATTGTAACTGATCATGATTGTAATGAGAAAACAATGAATAAAAAATTGAAAATTTTGGAATTACTTTTGTGTGTAGTTGAAAAATTTGAAGCTTACAAAATATTGAATCAATTCACTTGCTTAAATAGCATAGATTCCAAGTCAAACTTGTTACAACACACACATGCACTTGAACATGTACACTAATTAAATGTCTGATGAAAACAAAATTGGTTGAAAAATTACCATGCAACATAAAATTACAAACATGAAGTTCTATGTGTTTTAATTTACATGGGCAATACTTTTGGCATGTAAAAAAACACGTGAATTTTTGGCCAATTGGGCATTTTCATTTTTTGAATGTAATTTTGACGCCCAATAATTTCAGGACAATAATTTCATGTAACCCTTGTTACTTTTTGGATACCTTAATCATGGAAAGAGCCATATTTATATTAATTTATTATGACATAATTCTAATTGCTAGCATAGAACAATCCACTATATAATTTGAGGCAATAAATATTATAAAAATCTAAATTAATCCTTTGGACTCCTTCTTTTTCATTAAATAGTCCTTTTGGATCCCCCACAATGAATTTGTTCATAATTGAAACTTGATATAATTGTTGATATAAAATTGAAAAAGTCTAAAAGCTCCCCCCATATGTTAGATTTACAACAACCTTCTCATTTACAAGGATATTGTTTTGCACTTACGAACAAATTTATGGTGAATTTTATGAACTTTGTACATTTTCTTGAACTATAGATATTTATGAAAAAAAAAACCTGGGGTAAAATAAAGATGTTTTTAAATTTAATTTTAAAAAATTAAATTAGCAAAAAAAAAACATAATTTAAAATAATAAGATAGATAAAAACACTAATCTCATTTATAAATAAGTAGTCAAGTAATATCCTTTGAACTCCAAGGGGGTCCCCAACAAAAAGTGAACTCCCCCAACACCAAACAGCACACCGTATTATGGAATAGGCTCCAGCAATTCAAACAACTTACAGCGATTTGAGCATATGATTGACCATAATTCTTGTGAAGGGACTGTACATTGTCTCCCTTTTGTACCATGATGGTTACACAAATAATTTTTTGATTAGTTTCAGCTTTTATCATATCATTCACAGACGGAAAAACAAACTTAACAACAACAGAAATGGAATCCAACACAAAGAACATATCTCATATATAGTCAATCTTATACACCAAACAGTACTAATTATAGATGCAATGTCAAGTCTAGCTTTGCAGCGGACGATCTATCAACACTGGCCACACGGACTGATAGAAACTGATATATCACACCCAGGCAGGTGTTGCTGGATGTCCAATGACCTGAGATCAAAATACTCGAGGTGGATAATTTATTTATCAACCATTTAGCACTAGGGTGTCCATTGGCAGCAGTGTGCAAATATGGAGCCTACTGGGGTCCTTTTGCTAGAGAATCCACACGATATTGAATGTTTTTTCTGTCCGTTCCTGTCAAGTTATCCAACCACTGCTGACGATCAAGAAGTGTATCGGTGGCGTCTTGAATAGCTCCCGTGTTCGGGTGACAGGATCTCTTGGATTTGACAAAAGCGTATGCAGCATGCAACTAGAATTGCACAAACATTTTATTACATGGTCAGACATTCTATTAAAATCCCATTGAAGGAGTACTTGAAGAGCACCTTCCTTGTGACGCTCTTCTTCGGTTGCGTTGCAAATTTATGAACTAGAGTACTCTGATATACCATACGTGATCATTCATTAAAATTGGTCCTGGGGAAGTCACTTCCATTTTATTTCGAAAGACATGCCATATATATATATTTATTTATTTATTTATTTAAATGTAAATTAGGTGCTTATAATTCACTATGAAAATATTTTTTCAATACTTTTTTATCTCTTCATAAAATATATATAGGAGTGACTTCCCCGGGAAATTGATTGATCGCACTGAACTATAATATACACCCTCTGCCTTGAGGAAGCAAGCACTTTAACCGTGATCAAGGGTCTCACAAATAGATGACATGAAGTGAAGTGACAGAATCAGTAATTGTATCACCCAGGTAAAGAGATCAGCAGAAGAGAGACATTCGTGAGGAGCATGCAAAGGAGGTGCTAAATCAGAAACTCACATCCATGCCCTTAATCCAGTAGTAGTAGGCAACGGCAACTGAGGGTGACCGAGCAACACCTGCACTGCAATGTAGATACACCTTTTTCTTATCGGTTGATATCGCCTTATCCAGCGTTCCCACCGCCTCGGGCAGGTGTTGGGTCAAATCCCCAGGATCACCATCGTAAATCTGACATCCAATACCACATGCTCAGTTACCAAAACCTACGAAAAAAAAATCCATCAAACAAGAGCTGCTTTCTAATCATGCCAGTACATCTACTTCATACATCTGGTGCCTTCTGTTGCGAAAACATACTGGTACGCGAAAGAACAAAATGCGCGACTTGCTACATGCAGCCTTTATTGAAGCGATGTTAACATTGTGCTTTTGAAAATCTTTTTCCTGCTGCAAGTTCAGAATTGCCGTCACACTTTCGTCCTTAAAGAGTGTGTCAATGTCATCTCCGTCCTTTGGGCATGACCCCACAAAAAAGTTGTCATCAATGGCGTTATAGTCTGCAAAGAAGTGCACTCCATGTTTCAGTATTTGAAGCCAATGCACGTTCAACCGATGGCACTGGTACGATTCAATTGTACTGACAAGTCTTAAGATTCAAGTTAATCTGCAGTGAATTCGTGAGAGCTGACCCCATAAATATAGTTATAGATATTTCAGATCCAGCAAGACAACAGCAACCAATTACCCACCGTATTGAGAATTTAAAAATCGGAAAATTCGAAAAGGAAATTAGGAGGAGGAACAACAGAGAGAAGCGTGATGCAGATGTCCTTGCCTAGGTGATTTGAAGCCGACGTGTGCAGCATCCCACGATCCAGTGTCTTTTTCAGCGCCGGAAAATCGCTAGATTTCGTCAGTGAAATGGATCTGGCGACCCTCACACGTAAAGCCCCTTGTAGTGCTGTCCAGGTATGTGTTTTTAGCTGCGACGTGAGGCACACAGTCGCCATTTGGACTAATTGTCAGAATCCTCTTGAAAAAAAGACACCGCTGCCACCCAATTTGTTGTCTCAATTGTCGAAGAAATGTGGATTTGCAACAACTGTAGTTAAAGACCAGACACAAACGAACAACGGAATCTGCTAAAGGGATATTCGCAAGCTTTTGTCTACACAAGGAACACGTGGAACGGAGGAAAAGGGCATCCAAGATAAAATGAAGCGTGCAAGCTAAAAGGTAGAAAGATTCGTTGTTGAATTTGAGGTACACCATACGATACAACGTGACACTCTCTTCTGTGATCCCAAAAGTCAACAGAGTGAAATTTGCGAGCAATGGGCGCTACCGTCAGACCGCTTGTTTGTTTGTGGGGTAGATATTCAGCCCAATTGCAGATGAATGATCACGGGAATCTGGTGACAGGTGATCATTCGCAAATATGTGGGTGGCGGAGATCAGTGAATTCATTTGCAGAAGACCCTCGAAAAGGAGAGTCCAGAGCATCGAAAGCTAGAGCAAACAGTCGAAATCCGAGCGATAAGTACAGGACTATGGATATAGTAACTAAAAAATGTAAGCTTTGTTATCCACAAACGCTTCATCATCCAGGCATTAGTCACGTGAAGTTCCGTGAATTTCTTTTAGTAAGTACTGAGGACAACCTTCAAGTAGCTCCTGAATTATATGGACATGTTGCCATGAATTCCAGCAAGAGAATCAATTGCACACAAAAAAAACTATTATTATTGCACCCCCTGCTGAAGAATCTCAGGGACTATGATTCCTTTCTGCTGTCAACGGTACCCAAGCACATAAGCATGACGCGAGCCATAGTATTTAAGCAACTTGTCCAGAGTTTCAACACCAACAAAGCTATAGAGAATAACAAGGGCCGGTATGCTATCAAGTGGCAGGGTGCCTGGGCCGAAGAATCTTTAGCCTGCAAAAATCAGCACCAGTAGAATAGATGCCTCCAAAAATACATGATAGTTTGGAATCATCAGACCATCACCTTCATCACGAATGGCAGTAACTAGTTACTATTACTCCCCAGTTGATTTTTCCAGTCCTACGAAACAGGAGTAGATAAATATGCAATAATCTGCTCAAAGTTTTGAACAAACAGTTGTAGCAATGTAAATGTACTACAGCCTGAGTTTTTATCACAATGCCACTGTCAAGACTGAAGAAGCGACAGGAAAACTAAAGGTAACGTCCATGGTAACACCCCTTGAGAGGGATGTTCATAGTTTTAACATTTTCTCTATAGAACCCCATTGCTAAATAGCGTTATCCCATCTCTCATGTCGGATCTTTAACCTAAGTTCCCTTGAGGTTGATAACATGCTTGAATGTGCTGGGATGTCAAGATTAACAAGTGAAATCCTTGAGTTGGTGCTTTGAGACTTTGATTTGTATAAGATTATGATTGGTAAATTGGTATTTTAATGAAGATTTCACTGTGGAATGCGGTGAAGCTGTTCTTTGCACTTGTTAGTTCTACCTTGATTTTCTCATTCCACTTTACTCCCGGGCAGAATTATTAAGAACTTGAACGTGAGATGTGTGAATGGTCTTGTCTTGTTGATGGTTGTTGATTCAAGGAGACAGCCAAGGCCTGTTGTCGGGCAGGCACAGCTTGGACATTTGGCCAGGACAATAAATTGAAGATTGGAATATTTCTAATAATAAATAACTTCTCTGCATGGACCTTGTACAGTATAAGGAAAGATTGCACTAAGTTCGACTCCATCACAATAGTTGCAAAATATTACTATTTTTTCTATTAGGTGCTCTTGTGTGACTGAGGCCTGCTTTACACCAGGAGTCAGGGCCAAAAGACCTTGGGGCCAACTTTGAGCATTTTTGGGTTGCAAATTGGCCCCAAGTTACTAATAAATGCTAGAACATTGATGTCAGGATATTAATAAATTCTGGAACATTGGCCCCAAGGGTTGCACACTGGCCTCCCAAATTTGATGGTATCCTTTTTTCAGCCTGGGGGCCAATAGAAGGCCATAAAGTTCAGCAGTTATTAGTAACTTGGGGCAGATTGAAAAGTTTTTTTCTATGTCAGCCTTGACTCGTGGTGTAAAGCTCTTGGGGCTGATTTCAACTTTTGCACCAATAGGAATGCTGGATTTGGGTTGAACATTGACCCTGACTCTGAGTGTAAAGCAGGCCTAACACTAATTTTGAACCCTAGGATTGGTCATACATTTTTCTACTCAAAGCTCATGGATTGAGAATAGGCCCAAATAAGGGCAATGTTTATTGCACTTTTTGTGGTAGAATTCGATTATGAAAATAAGAGTTTTATTTCCAGATAAAGCAAATATGACTCCTACCTTTTTAATCCAAGGAGTCAAGTAGATCTCATCTTTCTATTATTTTCTCTAAATAATTAGTTGAAATCTCTTCAAACAATCAAATAGTATAAGATCACAAGAACAACCTTCACCAAAAAATGTTGTGGTGCCTTTCAATCTTCAAAATCAACATGCACCAACTATTTGTATTAAAATTGATTCGAACCAACAATGAAAAAAGAAGGATATTGACTTGAAACTTACCTAATGCCCAATTAAAAATAAATCCATGATGATACCTTAGCCCTTAAATGTTGTAACTTGTAACATTTGGTTGGACCCAACTTTTTTTTTGTTCACACTTTCCTCGCTATTTCTCAAGAAAGATGAAGAACAGATGACATTAGGATTAGAGTGCAATAACATCTTTTGAGATTTTTTGAGCCAAATTCACTCTTCAGATTGCAACACAATGATGTTTAGATGAAATGAGCACCTTTGTTAAAACTCCAAAATGTGATATGGTAGTGCAAAACTATCAATTTACATTTTGGCCAGAAAAATTGTGTGGAATCACAATAAACACATACCGTTGAACATGCAATTTTGTCCATGCCAATTGGCTTTGAATAACATGTCTCCCTTTATATGGAAAGAAAAGGGATGCTTTAATACCTCTCTTTGCTCTTCAAGGGCCCACCATAGGTGGTATACTCGTTCATGTGGGTCACAAATCTTGTGTTTTTAATTTGAAAATAGGGTGGAATTTTCTTCCTTTCACAAAATTATATTAACCATAGAATCCTTTCTTCCTGTCCTCAAAGGTGAAACTTTATTCTCCTTAGAAGGTGTTCGACTATTAATTCTTTTAACCTATATGTTATAAAAAAAGACTAGTGCTTCAGCATCAAATAGCAATAGTCCAATTAGCTTTCCATCTGAAGTTTGAACATCACCTAAGAAAGTGTTACCTATCTTAACAAAAAGTACTTATATATACTGTGCTTTCTACTAGTACTAGTTGACAGATTTTGCCAAAATAATTAAGTATTGCTCAAGAAATAGGATCCAACGTACTGTTTTTCTCTGGAAAATGTTTGCAAATTTTAGATCTCAATAATATGACTTCAACCTATACACAGGAATTTAATTTCTTAAATGATCTAAATTTGCCTAAAACTTTAGGTAGCAACATGACTAGAATAGATACTGGAAGGTGTGGCCATAAGATTTGATAACTAGCCAAATTTTCACTAAGTATTGTCGCATAGTTGTCACCTTCTTTGCATTAAATATTGTCACCCCATATTTATACATCTGGTTAATAAAAGCCTTTCTCTGAAACTAAAATCTAGTGAACTGTCCAGTTCTAAAGGGGTCTAACACGCATCTAGTTCTAGTTCCAACAGGAGGATCTCAGTTTTCAATTATCATCACAAACCAGTGTTAGGCAGACGAATCTATTACCTTGACAAACCCATGAGTTACAAGGCAAATGTATATTCTTCCCAACAAGTAAAAATTTTGTTTACACTTTTAATTACCCTACCTGGTTGATACATATTTCAGATTGATCTTATCTTTATTTTCCCTGGCTCACATATAGTTGAAGTTCAAATTGAACCCCAAATCTATAAAAGACTTTCTGCCCACTACAACACAAGCTACTTGCAGAAATATTCACCCACAAAAACACCCCAATGCCCCAACCTCACCCACTCAAAAACTTGTTGCAACTTGATTAGCAATAGAAACACAATGCCGATAAACCCAATGATATATAAAAAATTGCTTGATGAAGGTGATTTACCTAATCACTATCAATCTTCAGCTTTTCAAAATATTCAATTTTTTCAACCAACTCATTATTATTTTTGGTTGAAGCAATTTCAACTTTAATATAATTCTTGAAGTTTGTATTTGTCATGTAATTCAAGTGTAAATCATCTAATCAATTTTTTTCACAGTGAAAATTTGATTAAGATATTCCACTTGTAAGTGACAACATTTTAAAGCTATCAAAACACCAACAAGGTTAAACAATTTTTTGAGACCTAAAAATCCTATGAATTTGTTTGATGAAAAAACCAACATTTACAAACTAACCCTCATGGGTCCACCACCAAGCAAAAGGATCTACACACATAGATTAGGAGATGGATAACATGTTATTATCCTCTTCTTCAACTTGATCAGTAGGTCCATCACATGGTGTTACAAATGTTTCAACAATAGGATTAATTAGGCAATCAAAATAAATTTCCATACCCCATAAAGTTTTTCACAACATGAAAAGATTTGAAACAAAGATCCAACATCATAGCCAACATATTATGAACTTGACAAGAATCAAAAGTTTTCAAAAATCCCAAAAATGACTTAATTACCTTCACAAGCTCCTCTTACATGTTTATGCTCAACAAATGGAACTCAACCTCAAAAATGTCAAATGTTTCATTCCCATCAACAAGGAGATATGCTTCAAATTTCATATCCATAATTAAATTAAGTACAATAATCAAGCCATCTAATAGTAACCAATGGCCATTGGATTAATTCATCACACATGGGATCACCATGGGATTCGTGACAACTTTCACAATGGCCCACACTTGGGCCTTGGGGACTCTTTGTTGCAATGTTAATGCATTTTGCCTCCCATAAAACAACAATATGGCTTGCTCAAATTCCAAAGTTTCTTCAAACATTATAACTTTATTCACAAATCTTGTTTAATTACAACCTTTAGTTTTCAAAGCCACATCCCACTCTTAATGCATGCCTTTTCCCATTTTTGCCTCATTTTCCTTAGTTTTTTCATATATTAAGTAAATTTTTTCCACAAATTAGTTGGAACATCTTTCACATTCACCAAAGTTAGACTCATAGAACTTATCATTATTCATCACATGATGACATATTGACACATTTTTGACATCACATGCCCAAAACAAATACCTCATAAACTCACAAAAGATTGAATGTTTCACAATCAATTATTGATCATAATGTTATAGCCATAATTCCCAAGTTGCTACCCTCATCTTTGACAAAAGCAATCACATGTTGAATTAGTCCAAAAAAAATCAACATAAATTAGAACTGCAAAGCCATGGCACTACCAATAGTAACATGCCTTTATGTCCAAGCCTCATCCAAATAATCAATGACCAAAGCAAATGTGTCAACACACCTTTGGACATCCAAAGATCAAAACTAGTAGAAACATTAGTAACTATAGATTTTAGATTTAATAACACATGTATTTCCATGGTCTTTATGACCATTGCAGAAATTATTCATTTCATAAGAAAGGAACAAAAAGGAAACACAACACAGGGGCATTGGCACAATATTAACCTCTATAGCCAAATGTTTTCACATGTTGAAAGAAACATGTAACCTTTGTGAATACAAAGCACAAGGTCCTCAAAAAATCTTTGTTGTGTTTCATCACCATTCTTGTTTGGGTTTGTTAACCCCAAAAAAGTAATGATTGTAGAACTAATCAGCCAACCCTTTTCTTCATGTGTTGTCGATTATGATTTATTTTACACTTTCCTTTAGCAAGTAAACAAAAATGAACATAATTATCAACATGTGTTTTCATAGGAATAATCCCATTGGTTTTGTTGTACTTGATGATGATTTTTCTAACAATGGAACTTTAATTTAAAATGTTATCAAAAGTTTGTTGAAACTTGCAAATTATACATTGTAGCATTTAAGGATCCACAAGATCAACATGTAAATTTTCATTTATGGAAAAAAAAAAATTAGCAAATAAAAGTCCTATTATATGGTTTTCATAAAGGAATTTGAAATTTCATAGTTTGAAAATGTGTCACACAGTAGAAGAAATTTTGTATTTTGCAACTAGTAATTTTGTAAGTACATGCAACTATGTGTTGGTCAAGGGTAAGGTTGTACGATAGTTATCAAACAGATTAAGATACATGGGGATCATGAATAGGTATTGTGATGTTTATTCTGGAATAGGCTAAAGAAAGGAGATTCAATAGAAACAAAATGGACAATAGTGAAGGATGATTTGGTGAAATTAGGACTGTTGAGGTTGAATTTAAATAATTTAAGGCAAAAGAATTGAGGGGATTTGATGATGTTTTAGAGTACTTTGAAAGAGTTTTTTTTTGACTATTTTTGGGAAATAAAAAATATAGAAAACAAAATAGTTTTTTCATAATTAGATAACAACTTTTAGGCTAAACATAGAGTTAGTTGTTATTTTGTTTTATTTTTTCCATGTTCTTTTTCATGATCTATTTTTTTTCTTTTTTATTAGTATGAGAAGTAAAATTGTTGCAAAATTATGATAAATTTACAACTATGCAAACACCTTTGCTATGAGAAAATGTTGTTGAATGGCATTATGGATTATTTATTGATTCTAAATACAAATTTTATAAATTGAAAATGAACATGTTATAAGAACATAATATGAAATTAAAACCATGTTAAAATATGTCACTTGCAACTTTTTCCACAACTATTAACCACGTGTGAGAATTTTACAATTATCTTGCAACAATGTTATGATTATGTCATAATTATTTAAATACTCATATGTCCATGTGAATGACTTTTATGTGAATTTCATTCATGAACAGGCTATTAAGTCCCATTAGTTACATTAATAATCAAAATGCAATTGTAAATTATTTTTTTAGGTTGTTTTATGAATATATTAAAAGTATATTTGTAGGGGTCTATTAAAGTTATATTTAGCATTTTTTAGGGTATATATGAATATATTAAAGATATTTTAAAATTTTAATTAAGGTTATAAAATATATTAATATCATTTTAAGGATATTACACATACATTAAAATTGTATTAAATGTATGTTCAAGTTTTATTATGATATATTGCAATTATATTTAATGTTGATATATTATGTTCTTGCCAAGGTTGCATCAACATGTATAAAAAAGGGATGGTTGTGAAAACTCAATATTGGTGTCAAATATTAATTAAGTTTTAACCAAGGTTTAACTTAGTTTTAATTTCGTTAAGGTTTAGCCAATTTTCAATTTAACCAAATTTTAATTTCACCAAAGCTTTGTCACAATTTATCCAAAGATTAAACTTGAACAATAGTTGAACAAAGATTTAACAAAAGCTTAGTTTAGGTGCCATGTGGCTTATGTGGTCTAAACATAAATGCCACATGGGTTTAATTTCAATGCCATGTTAGTTATGATAATTAGTAAACTAGGTTAATTAATAAGTAATATTTGGTTATAGTACCTAGGTTAATATGTAGTGAATTAAGTTAGGTATTAGTTGGTAGGTAATAACTAAGTAAATAAGTAACTAGGTAGGTGCTAGTAGATAGTAGTTATGATTAGGTTGTGACTAAAATGTTTATCCCATTTGGATTATCTTCCATTTCAATTTTGTAAAATATATAAATAGGTGCATTATAAACATTGATAAAAATTTTAAAAATCAAAATGCAAATGCCATTTGGGATGAACCAATCAAAAAGTTCAACCTTAAAAGTTAAATCCAAAATGAAATAAAATCTTCCAAACTAAATGCCATGTGGCCTAGGTCTAACCTCGGTGCCACATAAGCTACAAGAACCTAAGCAAGTAGCTTAAGTGCCATGCAACCAAAATTAAAATTTTTATTTTTTAATTTTAATTTTTGAAAATTGACTTAATTTCCCACAAGGTAGCTTTTGAGTTGGCCACATGTATCAATCTAAACCTTCTAGAGTGGATGTGGGAGATTAAACGTTTAATTTTAATTTCAATTTTCTTGAAATTTTGAAATTATACCATGTGACAACATGTAATTGTTCAAAAATGTAATCACAAAGTGTGATAACTAATAATAAAAAACTACCCAATTAATGGATGGAGGAATATTATACGGTGGATCATATACTTCATCCATGTACATTGTGCTAGTGTCATGCTAAATCATTATTTGCAATTAATGTTAGGTACAACTAAATTTATGCAACTAATGGAAAATTTAGTTGTTAAGTTAGAATGATTTGTGATTAGTTTTTAGTCACAAATTGAAATCACAAAATCGGGTTTTTCTTTTAGTGTCATTAAACATAGATATATCATTGTCACATTGCCAATGAACATTTTCCACATTTGACAAACTATGAAAAGGAATTGTGTTCATATTAAAAGCAACTTCATTGATTCCACCCACATTTTCAAGAATATTTTTTTTTTCTCCAAATAGCCCTTATGCACAAGAACAACACATTGCCATCCATATTATGCACACACTTGACCACCAAACCCCTAAAATGCCACACCTCATGAACATGATAAAAATCTAAAGCATAAATTTTCAAGCTTGAATTTAAAGCTCTTGAACAAACAATCCAAGACCAAATTTTGACCAAACTCAAAAAAACAACAAAAATATGGGTGTTATGAAAAACAATATACCCAATTATGACCATGGACACTTTAATTGAGTTAAAGAAGCCTTTCATGTGCACAAGTTGTTCATTCACAAATAATTAACACACCAAAACCCTAAAATTTTACACATAATGAACACAATAAAAATTGACATATTTTAAACAAAAGAGCCTGAAAGCTTTAGAGATTCATGCCTAATGAGCATGTGTACAACGACAAAGTCAATAGTTGACACATATGTTGCAAAGGAGTTGAAACCTCTCAAGCAACAAAATTGAAAGCTCTAGAACTTCATGTTTGATGAACACATAAAAAAAACATTGATAGACCAATGTGCTATTGTTACTTCAAATAACAACAACATCAACAACAAATTGGTAAAACTTGTTCCCCCACTCTTCATAATGAAAAGTCGTATTTAGCATCCCCTAATTATCAAATATATATGTATAAGATACAACACAAAATCATATTTAACATCCTTGAGGGTGAAAACATGGTCAATGGAGCCAAAGGTGCCAAGGTAAAAGTCATTTTCCAAGGATTGCACATGACACGTGTCATTTTTGTGTTAGTTTATAATTTTTATTTTTTTATTTTGGGTATCTCATTTAACACCACATTCTAGACATAAATACATTTTGACAACAAATTGATTTTATATCATGTATATTATGCATTCATGCTTTCTATCATGTAAATATGAATAACTTTTGTTCAAGGCACATTTTCAAAATCCATAATTTTTTAAAAGTCTTTTTGAACCAAATGTCTTCAAATGGGTTATAAAAACAATTTTCATCAATTCAAGCCCTTTTGTCTTCTTAATCATCAATGTTAAAATCCTTTTCAATTTTCAAAAGGAATGGTGCACTTTTGGTAAAAAAAAAAGACATTTGAAAAAAACAAGGATTGTTCACTTTCGATGTTTGAATAGTTTGAACATGCAAAAGCATTTTTGATTTGTGTCAAACTTTGAACATGTAAATTTTACAACTAATGAAAAACATTTCAAAAAACATTATGACAATCCGAATTATTATATTTCACTTATGATCTTTCAAACATACAAAAATGCAGTTTTAAAAAGTGTTCACCCACTTTGGTGGCTCCTTTGACTTTGTTTTTACCCCCGAAACCTTTGTGGTTGAATAGAGATACATAGATGCATAATTATTCAAATGCCCTTCCACTAGTTACATACAAAGACAAATATAAAAAAAATAAACAACCTTTGGGTATGACCTTATGCATATCCAATTATTATGCATGTTCATATCTAGACTTTTTCACTTGACCAACCAATCGTAATTGATATTTGGGTGTGGGGGGTCTTTGCCCTAAGATCAAGGCACCTTATGAATATCTTTAATGTCTAGCCAATGATTAATACAATGTATGATGTTGGAACTTGGGTTACCTGATAAAGTTGTCGCATGAGCAAATTGGCAATCTTTCTATGGAATTTTTTTGACACTTTATGAAAAAAGATTTGAAAAGAAAACTTGGAAAAATATGTTCTATGGGTGTTAAAATGTCTTTTTTTCAGCAAAGAGTCATCACCTTTGTGAAATGAAAAAGATTGAGATTAGAGCAAACCAGCCAAACTGAAAAGAAAACCTCTAACCTGACAGACCTAACATGTAATATGACAATAATATGTCCTGAATATGTAGCTCAAGTTTGGACAAATTAAAGAATAATTATTAGAAATTTTCTTTTGTTGAGGCGGAATTGAGATGGTAGTAGTCAGTGTTTTTTTTTTTTGGCGAATTTTCGCAATGTTTTTTCAGAAAATGAAAAAAACCACCCAAAAAATTGTGTGTTTTAGGGATTTTCGCCGTTTTTGAAAAAATAAAATAAAATAAGCCATATTAGCCCTAAATCCTAAACCTAGCCACTTCCTAGCTCGTCACTTGTAGCAGCAGTTTTGTGAAAATGCTACATCGTAGACAGTCGTCATTTAATGCTACATAATCTAATGCTACTTAGATGCTACTAATGATGGGTATCGTCGCTCGTGGACTACCGCGTACTTTGAGGAATATGAAAGAAACAACCCTGGCAGTACTGCGGGTACAGCTTGTATTTGTACTTGGACTGGGATCACACTACGAACATTTCGTTCCCAGGGGCCATATTCCCCTCTCTTAGGGCTTACTAATCGCCGCATCTCATTGACGGTTAGTGCCTGCCTGTAAGCGCATCTTTGCCTAGTTGCTACAGCACAATCTCCGGGTGAGGAGCATCAAAGCGCCTAGCATGGGGTTTTTGATTCCAAGCACAATCTCCGGGTGAGGAGCATCAAAGTCCCTAGCATGGGGTTTTTGATTCCAAGCACAATCTCCGGGTGAGGAGCATCAAAGCCCCTAGCATGGGGTTTTTGATTCCAAGCACAATCTCCGGGTGAGGAGCATCAAAGTCCCTAGCATGGGGTTTTTGATTCCAAGCACAATCTTCGGGTGAGGAGCATCAAATCCCCTAGCATGGGGTTTTTGATTCCAAGCACAGGGCTTGGATTGGGGATTTTGATTTCAAGCACAAGGTTTGGATTGGGGTTTTTGAATCCACACACACTTGGAATAAAAACTTGGACTTGTAGCTTTGGAATTGGGTGTG
>Ga0116229_10006782_pt1 | contig 18341 bp, 15 predicted proteins | sample S1TSphgellanicum_3_FD_87313 | JGI IMG/M metagenome (GOLD analysis project Ga0116229, IMG submission 87313) | Host-associated microbial communities from peat moss isolated from Minnesota, USA - S1T2_Fc - Sphagnum magellanicum MG | ecosystem: Host-associated > Plants > Peat moss > Unclassified... | reverse complement strand
TTTATAGATCAACCAGTGTAATTTGGTAAACATTCGCGGGTAAAGAATGTTATGACAAGGTGCTAAATGAAGAATTTTAAAGAATTTTAATGTGCAAAATGAAGAATGTCATAACTATGGTTAGGTAAAATACTACAAAATTTGTGGGAGATCCAAAGATAGAAAAAACAATGTCCAAAGATTTATGAATCTTTATCTACATTTTTACCCTTGTTGTTTCTTCATAAGTTGCAACAACAATGTTTATTCAATATTATCTGTCATAAATTTGAAATTTCTAAACTATTTTTCTCTAAGTGCATTCATTCAATAAACAAGTGGTAATTGGGATGACTAACAAAAGAGGTTCTAACTATATATATAAAAATAATCCACCTATCTAGATGAGGCATACCTACCTAGGCCCATTTATTTACTTAACTACCTACCTAAGTGTCACATGTCAACGTCCTATAAACTCTAAATTGAACAATCTAGATTTGATTAATTAAATAAAAACACTAAGTGTCAAAATGGGCTTTAAATGTCAAGTGTTGTTAAATTATGATTGGCCTTAAAAAATGGATGTGTCATAATAAAAGGATCGCCATTTAGTTGTGCATGTAATTGCATATGTAAATTTTTTTAGGAACATGAAGGATGAAAATGTACAAGCATATCAAATATACCTTGTATGTATAATATGTTACATACAACTAAAACAAAAATTAGTTACACATTGTGTCATATGCAACTAAAAATTAATTGCAAACAATAGTTGCAAAAACATATTTTCTTTTAGTGCAAAAGTTAGTAGGGGCAACACTATGCAAGAAAATCCATAGAAAAGAAACTATGATGAATCTGAAAAATTATATCTAGTTTGAAATCACTTAAGTAATTTAGTAAAAACAAATTTCAATGTTTGTTGGAACTTACCAATGGGAACAATTTCAACCTCTTAAGCAAATTGGGTCAAGCCCTCACTTGATAGATCAACTAAAAAAATCATAATTTACCAACCAAAATTTCAAGTTTTGAAATGAACTAATCAATGTTTTGAATGATTTTCTTTACAAAAGACATTCACCTCCACACAATCATTTAAAAATCTATCAAAAAGGTTGAAAATGCAACATCGTAATGACATTACATCTTATTTGCATTCTCCAATCCCATATGAAATGAAAAACATGTTGCAAGGTAAAACCAACCAATGACAATCATGAAGGACAATTGCATGTTGTTCATATTAATTGACTATCATTCATATGCACACTTCATGGAAGTTGCCCAAAATCTTCAAATGTTCACCAAATGGAACATAACATCCACTTTACTTGTGACATAAACTTTGCAACATCAACAATTTGGCCCTTGAAAAATCCATTTAATTCCACATAAATGATCAAAATATGGGGCATGCAATTTGGTAAAATAAAATCTCTTGTCACATTTGTTGCCTCAATGTCAATACCAAGATTTTCAAGCACTTCCTAAGGATCATTAACTTTAATGAATCCTTTTAACACTCCCATTCTTAATAAATTATACAAATTTTTATAGTCCCTACCTTCACAACACATGCAAAGACACTTTCATGTACACCTCCACAAACTTGTTGTGTTCAACTAAGGATGTGCAAAAGCTAGAGTTCTCATGTATTGATAAATGAAGTTGACAATAATTATGAATCTTACATTTGCAAACAACATGGCTACCTTTGCAAAACATCTAATATTTTCTCTTTAATCTACTATTGAAAACCCTAAATTATTGGTCAAGCAATGGTGCATGTTGTCCCCTATCTAGGACATATCTAAACTTCCCTTTGACATCAAACAACGTTCAAGAATACATGCCAATGTTGATTTCCCTAAACCACTCAACCTTGTAATCCACATTTGCAACCTTTTTTTATCTTAGCAAGTGTTCCTATTTTTCAAGTCCAACACAACCTTCATGCCACATTCCATTCTTGGGGCGACCTTTTACCATAACTTCACTTGTCATAACACCTTGGGAAGAAAACATATCATGAATTAATCTATAAACTTTTTCAAGTTTTAAAAACTTCATCCAAGTCCAAATCCTTCGTGAATTCTCATTGAAACATAAAAAAGTTCACCCATACTCACAATAATGACAATAACCCACTATCACACAAAATTCCTTTTATAATTATTATTATTTCATTATTTCCCAAGCCACTACTATTATATAAACTATTTTAAACATTTGAACATGAAGTCCATTGACAAGAATCATATAGTGAGGAATGCTTGCTTGCTTGATGGGATGTGCAAAGAAAGTGCAAATGTGGAATCTATTGTTACTCTTGTAAATCTTGATTTACAACAAAATTGCTATTGTATTTTTGCCATAGCTATATTGTGAGCACCACATATAAGTTATTACTATAGAATGCACTCAAGTTGTCAATAGATAATGGGATCTAGGAATACTTTGATTCAACAAGTTTGTTGTTGATAAAACAATTAATGATTTTTACATTAAATGAATAATATGCCAAACAATAGAAACCTAAGGCTTATATACTAGGAGGGCAATGATCATCTACATATTGTTTGTAATATTAATAGGTTATTACAAACAATGTTTGGTGGGATTTGGTTTTGTAAATATTTGCCATTCCAATGGAAGTTTATTGAAAGAATTGTCAAAGAACTTATGGATTCATGAAAGGAACAATTGTTATAAAATGCTTAAATTATTTTTTTTGAAAATTGTGGTATATATCAAACATTAATTGTTCAAAATTTGAAATTTGTAGGTATGAACCCTAAGAGCCTTTTTAAAACCTGAAGGGTCTTTCCCTATTTTTAATAACCACCCAACATTGGTACAAAAACCCATTTTAAGGGGCAACCATAAATCAATTGGAATATTCTATTTGTTTACATTCAATTTCATGACATGTTAAAAATATTTTGTACTAAAACACAACATCAATATCAATTTTCTTTTGGCTAAGAGGGGGGTCATGCATAGTGAACCAAAAACACACCAAAAGATACTACAACATTTCAAGTCCTATTGAGTCATTGGATGTAATTCAGGGTCCACACCCTAAGACCATGTGGCAATTACTATATTACATAATTAAACATATCGTTTACATTTTCACAAAACATCCCCAATCAACCAACATTCCAAATAACATTTGTAAAAGAAAAACAAATATAACTATATTTGAGGTTATGAATTATTTTTTTGATGTCATCTTCTCAATGACTTTCACTAGTCCAAAAATGGGGTGCAATCCAATTAACCTAAATCATTATGAGACCTTAAAGTGAAATACATTCATTCTACTCAAGTCATTTAAATTTATTTAAATTTATGTCATTATAGGATCATTATGTAATCATCATGTTTCACTCTTAATTGACATAATTCATTATTAATTAAATTAAATCACTAAAATAAATACATTCTAGAATTTAGTAGACCCAAATCATTATGAGTTTTTAAAACTAAAATACATTCACATTGCCCAAATCATTTCAATTTGTTTAAAGTTATGTCACTATAGGATCACTATGTAATTATCATGTTTCAATATTAATTGACATAATTCATTATTAATTGAAATAAGTCACTATAATATATATTTTTTAATTTAAAAAAATGTTATTGTACCTTAGACTATACCCTAGGTTATTATATTTTAGGTTATTCTAAGATTGTTTACCCTATGTAGTTTTAATTTTTTTACCCTAGGTTATTTTTGAATATTTCACCTTAGGTTGTCAATGACTATTTAAGGCTAATTCCACCTTAAGGTATTTTAAGTTATTTTACCTTGGGCTATTTTATATTATTTTAAACATTTTACATTAGGTTATATTCAACTATTCCACCCTCAGTTATTTTAGGTTATGTAACCTTAGGCTAAAATATTACCTAGGGTATAATAAGTTAAAATAATTTAAAGTATAATGTAAAATAGATGAAAATAACATGGGGTAGAATAATAAAAAATTAAATTAAATTAAATTACATTAAAATAACTTAAAATAAAATGTAAAAAATGTACAATAACCTAATAATAACTTAAGGTAGCCTACATTAATGTAAGATTAACTTGAATAATTTACATTAATTTATGAATAACCTATTTAGGAATAACATATAAACTTGTTTTATGGTACTACACACATAAATTTGAGTAGTTTAAAGTAATTTACATTAACCTAAGACTAACTTAAAATAACTTACATTAACCTAGGAATAACTTATTTAGGATTAACATAATAACTTGCCTTATGGTAATTCACACACATACTAGGGTAGTTTAAAATAACTTATACTAACTTAGGAATAGTTGGAAACAACTTATATTAATTTAGGAATAATTAACTTATGACTAGTTTAAGAACTTAGCTTATGGTAGTCCACAAGTAGACTTGGGTAACCTACACTAACTTAAAAATAACCTAGAGTGGTATATTAGTATCCTAAGCTATGTAGGTATGTAAGGGAAGGTAACAAGGTAATATAAGTAGGAAATGTACTTAGGGTAGATATTTAAATAGGTTAGGAAAAGAATGTGCATAATAATATGTCATTACAAATCATATCACACATTAAATAATGATCAATGATTAAGGACTTGCTCCTTAAGCATGGAGGTTAGAAGAAACGAGAGATTAAATTTTCACATTTGCACCTTAAGTTCGTGGGTTTAAGTGACTTAGATTCCTACTTGTATTAAATTAATTTTTGGTTTTTATGTGTTTAATTTAGTTTCACACTAAGAGGTTAACTTATTGAATTAACTATTAGTGAATTTAATTAATGAATTCATTTGTATGTAACAATTGGTCCCAATTCATTATGGGTTAATCACTTTTGCCATGGTAAACTTGTTCAAGTTCTTTCAAAATCTAGTGAAACACATAATGAACTTGGACACATATTGGTATAGTGTTTTAACAACCTTTTTACAAACCTTGATTGAAAAAAAACTACAAATAGAAAAAAAAATGAAACATTATGAATGAATTTTTTTGTTTTTTGTTGTTGTTAACCTTTTGTGGCCACAAACCTTACCACACACACATTCCTTGAGTGGGAGCAAATGTTATTCATAAAATGATCATTTTTATTAATGAGGGTAAGAATTTTTAAAATTTTGGGGTCAAAAACTATGTTCATTCATAACATTAATTCATATCTTAGGTATACAACAACCCAACCTTCTATTTTAGTCTACTTTACTTCCCATGTGCTATGATTACAACATGCTTTGATTTTTAAAATGAAATTAAAAAATGCACCAATGTTTATAAAGAAAGGCTTATGCATATGAATTGTAATGAATCTAACAATGTTTTTTTGTAACTTATGTGGCAAAGGTGACATTGTTTGTCATCACACATGTCAATTAAGTAGTTGCTACCTTGTGCTTACCTATTGGGTGTTGACATGGGCTACCCAATAATTGTTCAATGTGTAAATGTTCGAACCAAGTGGGTTAATGTTTCATTTATTTTAACCCTATTTGTATATAGACAAGGGTTATAATATTAAGTTAAAGCCAAATTTGGAACTAACTCATAGATAATTTGAAGGTGGAAATGTCAAATTTAACTTGTCCTCTACACATACAACATTAAATAACTTTCTATTTTATATGGATGCTAATGTGGCATGTTAAAATAAATCAATGGTAACACTAAATATAACTACCACCAAATCTAATAAAAACCCGTAATTTATCATGAAATTATAATGTTAACTAACATATGAAAATCTACCAAATAACTTGGTAATTTGGAAGTCCCACTTGTTATCCCTATGCAACTTTGAAGACATAATGTCAACTTTAAATTTTGATGTTTTCACACATGACAACAACGGCAATGACACTTCACAAGAAGAATAGGAAGTTTGTAATGTTCTTGCATGCACAACAATAAAAAGATTTTTCATCTTTAAGTGTAATAACAACAAGATTTTGTAGCAACAACAATAATCATGTGGCATTTTTGCATGCAACAATAATATCAACAATGCTTCAAAAGAGCAAAAAGAATTGTGCATCATTCTTGCACATGATAATAGGAATAACCTTTCATAAGAGTAAAAATAAACTCATGTAATTTTTTTGCAACAACAAGTGCAATCTTGTGTCGCACAATAGTAGGTTCATTGTAACAATAAACACACATGGAAACACATGACATCAATGATGCCTATGGTGATGATGATGAAGGCCCTTGGCCTAGTTTGCTAGTATATTTTTCCATGGTTTTTTGTAATTCTTGCATGCAAAAAAAAAGCAAATGGAACATTAGTACCAAAAACATGGATATAAACAAAAACAAATGGAAATCATAGGTATTCTTGAAATCAGTAATGGTATTTTTGTTCAACCTAGTGCACCATTAAAAATAAGAACACAGTAAGGGTGAAAGAAAGGCACATGGGTTCAATGATTTTGTCAATGAAATAAGACCCATTGAAAAACCCAAACAACCCAATTGGGAACACCAACAAATTGTAACCCTTGTTTTGGCCAAAACAAAAAGATGAACACATTGCTTCATTGAATGTAGTTGATTCACAAGATTAATTTGAAAGTGCAATCATGAAATGTAAAAAAAACATTCCATAGTTGTGATGGGATTTGGACACAACACACATTTGAAATGGGCTTGATTACAAGGAGAATTGGGCCACAATCTATAGTGGTTACAAACAAATATGAATCCACCTAGAGTATTCAACAAAAATATCTATGAAATGATAGATGCATTCATGAACATTAAGCCCAACAAACACACTCCAAGGACTCCATGGATCCCAATGACAAGATGTACAACCATGTGTTTCCTCAAGAATTAAAAGGTGTAAATGGTCATGGATCCACCATGCACGAAGATTTTGATCCATCTCCAAACAACTATCCAAAGCTGATGTATACCATGTTTAATGTTGGTGGCAGCTTCATGAAAATAATTCTATAGCAACCAAAGTAGCAATTCATTAGAATGCAATAGATGGTAAACATCATGATTGTCCTTCATAAAGCCCTATTACACTTGAGGTAGTGAAAAATGCAACAAAGAAGGCAACAACCTCACATGCACCACAATTTTAGCATGTTCATAGCATGCTTGGAGTGAATCAATTGGATTTTGTCCACCAAAATCTAATAGTAATGCAAGTCATGCAATTGTAAAATTTGTAGTGTCATATGATGATATTCCAAAAGGACTAGCCTCAATTAGATGTCACATTGGCAACACAGGGGTTCATAGGAAATATATTGTTGTTCAACAAAAGTTGGTGGATGCAACAATGAAGAGTTTGAAGGCCCTTGTAGATTCTATAGATTGCATTCAAGCTATGAACTTGCATATCTAAGAGAAGTGAGAGAAAGCTCAAATTGAAATCCTCTAGAAGTAGGTTGAGTTCTTTAGATAGAAAGATGAAGACTTAAATGGAACTCAGAGAAGTATGGTGGAAGTAATTTTTAGACTGACAATAATCATGGGTCATGCATTCACAAGAAACAATCAACTAGCACCAGCCTCCCCTGTTCAACATGGTGTGACAAGCACATAAAGTTTTGATCACGAAGATTCAGTAGACTTTGAAAGCATGTTGTTCACTACATTGCAATTGAATTGACAACTGAACATAATGACATTTTGATGACAATTAAAGAACTATGGATAGTTGATCATACGTATAGATATTTTAATGCATAAATCTGACCAAACCATTTAGTAAATAGACCCAACACTTCAAAATTAAACTGATGATAGTTGACTGATAACAATTGACCTCCACTGTTTGTTTAAGATACTTCTCAATTTTCAGTTTCAGTTTTGTTTTTGTTTTCTCTGTTTGTTAGGGTTGGGTTTCCTCTTCTTCATGTTTCTGACATGCTGCTGATATACTATTGTCAGATCTTAAAATTGGTATAACATTCATTTCAGGTCATCTCTTGATTCTATTCTGGTAGAGACTGCAATTGCAAGTAAAGAAATGTTCTCTGTACTTTGAAGAGATATGGTAAATGTCAATTAGTGGGTCTTGATCTTGAGAAGGTTTTTCCACAGCTCCAAGTATCCCTTTTCTTAAAACATTTCTGATCATGCAATGTTATATTCTGTGAAGCAGTGGCCATCTATGGTGTTATTGTGGTGATCATTCTCCAGACCAAACTGGAGAACACAACACAACCATTTTGCTCTGAATCAATGGGGGCTGGCTACTTACTTTGTGGGATTTGCAAATCTGGTCTACACACCAGGTGTGTATTCAACTTCTCCAATGTTGAGTGTCCTTATCTTTCATGACAATTTCTTGGAACATCTCTTATTCTACTCGGCTTCCCATCAGTCGCTGATGTTCTGAGGAATAGAAATAGCGTTGTGTAGACACTGTTTACTTGTTTCCAGATGTCTCAACTAAGTGACTCAATCTTCTGGTGCAGGCTGTGCGTGGGCATAATTGGCAGCAGGTGTGCATTATCTGATGCACAAAACTCTACCCTGTTTGTAAAGATATTGGTTATTGAGATCTTTGGCAGTGCTTTTGGGCTCTTTGGAGTCATTGTGGGCATAATAATGTCATCACAAGATTCATGGCCAGAAGCTACAACTTGAAAGAAAATGACTCTATTGAAGCCTGGTCACATTCAAAATAGCAGATACTATTATAAAATCCTTCTCATATCTCCATGGGAAGTATTGGGGCCCACTGAACTCAGTACTGGCATTTCTGAACAAGATTAGGCAGCTGATGACAACCAAAAATTTGTCTTGTGGAGCTTTGCTTACAGGGTACCATATGTCCCAAGTGTCCAGACAGACACAGAGAGAGAGAGAGAGAGAGAGAGAGAGAGAGAGAGAGAGAGAGAGAGAGAGAGAGATGTGTTGTTTTCCGCATTCTGCTTTAGTATTTTATGAACACTTAAATGGAGTGTGGATTCAGACTTTTTCACAAGTGTATAGAAATTTGAAGGTTTGGCTTCATTGTTCTAAACTGTGAGAAGAATATTCGGTTCAATTGGCTACAGTTTTTGCATTAAAGGTTTATTGTGTCAGTGATTAGCTAGGTCTCTTAGCCAACATAATGACTCAGACTTCCCATTGCTTCCAGAAATACAACAGGAACTCAGGACGTGGATTTTGTATAATCCCAAAACTTCCCTAGTTTTGTTGCCACTTTCAATGTTCAGTTCGTCTGATCCCACCAACCATGGCTGTTTAAGAAATCAGAAACTGGATCACACAGCCATGGGTTTTGTGAGTCTTCCTTTATTATGAGTATTTTATTGGGCTCCTGCACCTTCTTGAACTACAGCAATGAGAAAAGGTAAAAAATTGAAACCCGCAAATTAGAAACGTAGTATTTCAACAAAGCAAACCCAGCAATGAGAAAAGGTGGAAACTTGAAACCCAGAATTTATAAACTTGAAGTGTTCAACTAAGCAAACCGCCCCATGCTGGCTTCATTTTTGGTATTTGAAAAGCAAAAGAACGTTGAAAGGATGGGAATTTGAAATGGGATCAGTGGAGTTGAAATGGGCAGAAAAAGGGGTTTGCTGAAAATAATTAGGACTCAGGTGTGAGGAAATGAGGCAAGACAGTTTTTTTCTGAAAGTGCAAAAATTGTTATAACAGGCTGTACGTTGAAATGTGACCAGTGGAGCCGCTGAAAAGGATAGAGAGAAGGGTTTGATAAATATGGTTAAGAGTGAGTAAAGGAGGCAAAAACAAGCTAAAAATGTTGAGAGCACACAAAGGAATTTGAAATGGGATCAGTGTTACACTAAGAGTCAAGTGGACAGAGGAGTAATGGTTGAGCAAGACAAGATAGAAAATACTGTACCTTTGTCCTGATGCCATATGCCTCTGTCCAAACATAGGCTCCACACATCCTTGCAGCACTTTCATCTGTGGGAGATCCATGTTCCAAAGATGATTGTCAGTATCTTACAGTGTTTTAACTTCAGAGTTCATATGGGATCTGGCATGTCTACAGTAGTTACGCAGCACACTATGCATGGATAAATACTTAATATTGTTTGAAGGAGGCTTTACTTGGCCACAATCACAGAGCTGTCCAAATCAATGGTAGTGTCTGGTGGCAATGGTGTGTGGTCTTCAACACCACTAACTTGCACTAGGTTCTACAGCATGACATTCTCCTAGTGCACAAGGAAACAACTTCAAGTGAAAAGCTAAGGCCAGGTTCAAAAGATACTGAAAGTTTGACATTTCCAAACAAGCAACACGAAGTGCATGCATGCATACAATCATTCTTGTGCAAGACCAACTATCTCTTTGGTTTTAAATTAATGAAGCAACTATTGACCAGAATGAGGTACACTCATCAGTATTCAGTGTCAAGAGTGGCTGAAGGTGATGAAATATTTCAATTGTGCTGACAAAGCAGGAAATTTTGTTTGGCCTTCTGAAGAATGCATACCATTGGCATAATGGCAACTGAAGGACTCAGCTGGAAAAGAAGAAAACTCCCATTTTGCTACCAGGTGTTTCACAACCTCAATTCACTTTTGAAATGGAGCATGAATGTCATTAGCACATCAAAGATCATTAAAGGCTTGCATCTCAACTCAGATTGCGCAGGCTGGGGGGACCAGCTGGACAAAAATATGTTCCACACACATCAAACAACTCCTTGGATTCAAGCTTCTACAGTCTCTGGTTGCATCAGATTGTATGGGCTTGTCACTACCTTGGAAGTAAGAGATCTCTGAATTGCATCATATCCCATTGTTGACAAAATGTGAATTCAGAAGGCAGTTCTGTGAGCTGCAATTTGTAGACCTGAACAAGAATTTTACAGAACAGATTGATGTACTCTGCAGTATCCATGTTACCTCCATAGTGTAGAACAGTATTTCTACAACGACTGATTCATGGCAATATTCGAGCATTGGAAGGACTTGCTCAGAAGGATGGTAAGATCTGCCAGGTTTGCATTGGTGGTTTTTCAAGGCATATCTATACAAAATCTCAAGTCTTTCTTGTATTTCTGTACTGAGAAGAAGGTTAGGAATATCAATTTTGTCAAATGCCAAAATTTCATTCTTCAAACCTCTTGATGGTGGTCATTTTCAGAGAGATTGTTGAAGGAGGTGCCTTCTGGAAACTCATGAGATGCCTTTCTGCAAATTCCTCCACTTGTCCTTGAGATCAACAGCAGTGCGACTAGGTTGAAACCTCCCAACTCCAAATTCCAGAATCTCTTTCCATGGATAAGCTAAATGGTCATCATGTGAGAATTGCTGCACTCCCTCCTGCATCGAATCTCTGCCACCAGTTATCACATAAAAAAGCAGATGCTTTGATGAGTATTGTGGAATCAATCTACCATGATCTGAACTTTCTCACCAGACTAAACATGGAAAGTTTCTAGAATTCAAATGCCAAAGGTCACACTGGTCTCAAAAAGGAAGCATCTGCCATCATATATATACACAATTGATTTTGGTATTGTGTGATCCTCCTGAACTCGATTTCCATTGTCCTTTGCTCATGTTCAGGAGAGAGTGAGTTATAGAGGCATACCTTCAAAACATCTTTCTCTGTCTTTGTCCAAGGAACGACCTTCCTACGAAGTCCTGGAATCTTGTGAAGCCCTCTGCTACACTTATAATTGCATTACTTTAGGATATGTGCACCCAAATGCATAAAAAAGAAGACAGAGTCACACAGCAACATGTGCTTGATGAGTTTGTCACGTGGTCTCTATCTCTACCTCCAAACTGTGGCTGTCATGGTGAAAGGAGATTATAGATGCTAAATGGAGGTTAACAAATGAAGAGAAATATTTGCTGACTCTCACAACTAAAAGCCTTTATTCTCACCCAGCTAAAACAAGCTACACTGCCTCTCCATACCTTAGATTCAAGAGTGTTCCCCAAGTTGTCATCATGCTTATTCTCCCAACCTTATTGATGCCTGTTCTGTCCCCTGTTTGTATTTCTTGGTTCACCACCTTCTTGTCTGGGCCTGAAGCATTAGGGTTGTGTGTAGATTTGGAATCAGAAGCTTACCTTCTCTCTGTGGCAACCCCAGACTGCATTCCACTCTTCCTATCTCCAGTGGGCTCCCCATGTACAGGTCTTGCACTTCTTCTTTCCTCTTTGCAATTCACAGCTGTTCTTCTCAGAATCTGTGTTTCAACTCTGGGTCTTCTCTCATCAGCAGAACACTCCACCTCCTTGCCAATGTTTGCTCTTTGTAGGACATTGCTGGCTGTGCTCTGGTCATACATCAACCCTCCTTTCCCCACATCACAAACTTTTTCAAAAGCCTGAAAAACAGGGTTGAACCCATACTCAAGGAAATCCAAGTTTCGCCTGATGTCCATTGCAGCAGCACTTATCTCTCTAAATCCCACTTCTACTTCATCAGCTTGTCTGCTATTTTGGTCCGAAGTTTCCTCACTGCTGGAATCTGCAATATTATTCAAAGTCCTCCACTTATCCAGCTTTGAAGGCTTGCTTGCAAACAGTGCCAACTCAGCAGACACTAAATTTTGCCTCAAAAAGTCCTTCCTAGCTTTCAGAATGTTGAGAAGGTCTTGGCTATGTCTCATGGTCATTAAAGCCCTTCCTTCAATTTCATTGTTATTCTTGACAGCTGCTGAGTGATGCCCAGTGATTTTGGAATGCTTGCTTCCCCTGCCAGTTTCATACTGGTCTGATAAACCTTTCTCATAATGGTGACGTTTGTATGAGCTTACTTTTCTAAAAGCCTCCAGTTTTGCTCGTGCTGCAGTCACAGCCTGCCAGAAAAACACCATTGAGGATGTGTTAAAACTGGTTTTTATTTACATTGGGAAGTACTGTGATAAAGCTCTGTACAGATGTGAGATAAATGCTTTGAAAACCCCAAATCTGGAGAGAGCTAGAAAGAGACATTGCACATAAGATGTCACCTGTTTAAGCCCTGTTGTTATAGAGCCCAAGCTGAGACTCATGGTTTCAGAAATTGGGAGGAAAAGTACGACCACTACCACCTTGTGGAAGGCACAGTGGAGTAGTGAGACTTGCCTTGATGCAAGCAAATGTTTGAGGTCTGTTCAAGTCTCCATGATAAGTCTACTTCCAATTTGAAGGAGAGGTGGAGAAAGAGCCGTTTGACATTGAATGTGTTAGAGAAATCAGATGATGAATATTTAGGTTTGCAGCAGGTCACCTTCTCTGCATGATTTGCAAGATCAGTAGCCTTCTTCTCACAGCAAATTGGGCAATACCATTCCTCATCAGGCTGAGGTATCTGCAGACTCAACAGCTGTAAGCAGCTGCTGTGCATAGAGATGGGACATCCATCACAGCACAGAAGATTGCCAAACCTTCTGCACTTGTGGCACCTCTCCTCATGACCATCACTTCCTAGTTCCAAAATCTCATCACTCTCATCAAAGATATTGCTCATCCTCCTCCTCCTCAAGCTCACTTTCTGGTGGTTTGCACCTTCCTTCAGATATGACTTTAGCCACCCACGTTCAGCACCTTCAGCCTGCACCTTTGCCATAACAGCTATCATTGCAGGTATTGAAGAATTGAATGTGATCCTGTCAGTCAGATAATGTCATGGTTAAGTACATTGACTCTCATCCACTGGTTTCCTCTCTCTTCAGCTCTGTTAGAGAACTTGTCTTCATTTGAGGAACCGGGTTTGTTCTCGTGATATTGATAATCTTGATTATCACTGCTGTCAAAACCTTTGTATTGACAAAACAAAGAGATGAAATAAACTTCCTACTTGACTTCCTTTCCATGAGAGGTTAGATGGTCATGCATGGGCTGTTACTAATAGCACAAGTTGCTATAATTCAGATTGACTTGTTTTCTAGCATAAGGTTCAATGTGTTTGGCAGCAGCAAGTTGATGCTCAGGATTCCTGCTTGGTTCCCCATGTTGCAGAGCTGTTGTATTCTTCCACTTGTCTGCTGCATCAAATTATTTTTCTCTTTTTTACTTTGGGCATGAAGTACTAAAGAAGCACTCAATCTCTGGTTGGGAGGGAGTTTGATTAGTTACTTCACCAAAGTTCTTCAAAAGCTTGTCTCTTTTTTGAGCAATTGATGATACAGAAGGTCTCCCTGGATCAGGCCTCTGCTTTAGTACTTTGGCAGGTCTTCCATCAGTACTATCAGCAGCCACAATTTCACTTGAACTATCTTGTTTTTTCCTGCAGAAAATGTTTCCAGCATCTCCCACTGTTAGAATACTTCGCAGCCTCTTTAGTCTTGTGGCATGTCTTTGAGATAGTACACCTTGTAATTCTTCTTGTCCCTGTTCAGGCTTCTTCTCTGCCCCTTCTGATCTCTTGGCACAACTTCCTGCCAGTAAATTGCCTTTGCTTCCAGCTCCTTCATCTTGGTCACTGTCGGACTCCAGAATAACGATACTTCTCTGCCCTTTTCTCTCTAAGGCTTTTCCAGTTTGTTTCTGGGACACCACACCTTCATGCATTTTGCACTGTCCATAATTGTTATATGCTCCCTGTGCTCCATCTGTTCCATTCTTGGTCTCCATCCTGCCTCTGCTTCCAGATTCTTTATCATCCTCATTTTTAACCTCCACATTGCTTACAATTTTTTTCCTTGGTCCCTCAGTAGCATTTCCAGTCTGAGTCCCAGGTATGACAGCTTGAAACGGGACTCCAATTTTAGGTGTTGCATGTCCATCATTTGGTACTCTATCTGTACCACTATCCACCTCCTCACCCATCTTTCCTGGCAATGTAATCTCCCTCTGTCTCTCGGCATGTTTGTGTTTACTTTCTTTGGACTGTCCCTTGATTACAGTTCCTGGAGGGCCTTCATTTTCCCCTTGCTCTCCCTCATCCTGGATTGCAGATTCATCTGATATGACCACAAAACCTGCACTGCCTCCACATTCTTGTGCATCCAGCCCTGGTGTAATCTCTCTTTTGACCGAAATCGACTTTGTCATCTCCAAATTCATTCCATTTATGTCCCTGGTGTGTTTGGCAGATCTCACATCCTCAGTTCCCAAGATCCCATTGCACATCGCTTCAACTGTATCCATTCTGCTTCCAATCCCACACTCTGTTCTCAAATCTACAGCCATCCATGAACACTTTTCTTTGAATTTCTCATATGTCACAGTTGGAATTTCCCCTTGAACTGGCATCAATGCTTGCAAATTTCCTTCCACAACAACCTGTGAAAGCTGAACAAGGGCAAATTGCATTGGATCAGTGCCTTTGGTAGACATCGAAAACCTTTGCACAATTTGCAACCCTAAAGAAGTAAAAAACAAAGACAAAACTAGTTGACAAAAATTAGTTATGATTAACTGCTTTCTTGCAACAAATTTCTGTGAAGATTGAATAGCAGCACTTGTATCTCTACTCCTACAGTTTGTTTGACATGGCAACAACAGATAAGCCCCCCACCTGTTCTAAGAAGGTGCTTTGGAATGAAGTCTTCTTCTGCTCCACAAAACTGAGTAGATCGCGTTGCAGTTTACCCAAGGAATACTTCTCCAGCAGTTTTGAAATTTCCTCTTCCTTTGATTCCTTCAGCTGCTTTGATAGAGAGTATCAACAGGTGCAGCACAATTGTGTTCATCAGACCCTGCAAAAGAAATAATGCATAGAAAGGGAGGGAGCGAGAGATCCCTGCTGCCATTGCAAAGTTTTGAGACTCACATGCAAAAATGCAGCAAGCTCTTGCCGGCTATTTTTCCTTTGAGGCTCAATGTCATCGTCTTCATTAGGGAAGATATGTTCTAGCGCACTTGAAAAACCTGCCCAGTCTTTCTTGCCATCATCTGAGGCCTTTCTTAGAAATGACAGCACAGCCTACATAGCAACACAGACCAAGAACCGTCAGCGTCATCCAAATGGATTGCAAGGATTGGACGCTGGCCCTAGCAGAAGAGCATTTTGGAGTTGGAGATCAACAAAAATGTAGCAAGAGCGACAGAAGAAACAAGCCTGCAAAACATTATATGGTAGTCTGGCGATGGTAATATCTTCGGGAACATGTGCAGCAGCAGAACTAGATCAAGTGAATTCAACACTTGCAAGCAAGCAACCTACCTCTGTTTCGACTCGGAGGAGAAGTCCTGTCCCAGAGTTTTGTGATTCAAGGATCATCGTCGTCGTCGTCCCCGGCGACTCTTCTTCTGTTAGTGCCTTTACTAGAGGAATCGCTGCAGGATCCAAGCCAGTTGTTGAGTCCAAATCCATCTCCTCCAGGCATCGCACAGCTACTCTTTCCAGCAATTGACGGTGTTGAGGCTCCTCTATGTCATGGACGTGGCTTCTTATTACATCTGCAGGAGACCGACCAACGCGATGCTGCAGGATTAGGAGCCTTATAGTCTCATCATCCTCTCGGGGAAAGCATGAGAACGACAGTTCTGACTGATGCAGCACTTTGGTAAGCAAAACGCTTAAAGTTGCCTGCAACCAAGGAATGTGTAGAAAAACGAACAAGACGTTCTCTCGTCTTCCAAGAGGACACAGACACAACAGTCTCGGAGCTTCACGTGGCGTCGAAATCGTATGAAGGGATGGATCCTTCATGCACGATCCTGGCTGTACATGGAATAGAATGCCGGTCAAACAGACGGCGACGTGCAAAGTTCCGTCCATCACTGGAGAGAGAGAGAGAGAGAAGAGTGGAGCCGACTGACTCGCTGCAGCTGTTCTAATTGTGAGAATTGGTGGATTCTTTCTTTCGGTGAAAGACAAAGCGACATTGCAAGAGAGAAGGTGTTACGAGTGTTCCGACGTACAAGAGATTCGATGGAAGGGATATGAAGTGCGACGAACCGTTAATGAATCGAGTGCTGCGGGCGACAGGGAGCTCGTCGAGGAGCAGCTTCTCAAGGATCCATTTCCATGCCATGCCTGATTCTGCTGAATGCTGTTGCGAACCAGAAGCAGCAGCTGGGCCAGTCACTACTCCTGCAGCCATGGGTGTAGGGAGTATCGTTCCCGAGCTCCTTTACTAATCTGTTTGTTGTAACAGACGATGAGAAGCCGAGTACCGAATTCCAAAAAGGCTGAAGGGATTGGGCTTGGGGTTGAAAGTAGAATATTCCTTGTCTTGGGACCTCAGGACAGCTAGCTTGGGTTGGGGGCAAACTTCATAAGATTTCCTTGGACAGGGGCCTTGAAGAGCAAGTGGATTTGTATGGGAGAAGGTCTAGTTATAGGGATCTTTTAGATTTGAGATCCCCAAGGTCAGTAGGCCAAGGGAGGTCAAAAATGCCTTGCCTTGTGTAAAGTAAGTTGTTTTTTCTTTTGAAATGATTAATTATAAAACTGGATCTTCTGAAATTTGAAAGGCCAAGTTCAGATTGTATTGGACCTTCCAGATTTTAGAACATCCAATAAAATGGAAATAAATATCAAGTAAGTTTGAGGTAAGTGAAATAAAGCCAAATATGACAGATTCAAGTTGAAGAGTGATTTAAAAACACAAAGAAAAAAAAGTGCTGTTACTTTACGCTAATGTCATGTTTTATGCTTGTATGGTTTTGTCTTGAGTCCCTGTTTACCTAAGGTCCATGGGAACAAGTATTGGGAATGAATGTATAATTTTATTTCATATTTTTTACCTATACAAAATAATATATTTATAATGGTCATTTGTGAAGGCCCAGTAAGATTGTGAAGTTTGATTTGGCTTGAGGTATGCAACAAGAAGGTTTTTTTTTTGTCTTGGTGCACACGTTCCATACCCTTCTTATCTTATTGGGGATGGATTGCCACATCCAAGTCCCAAGGTACCTTGAGACATATTTGTCCCAACCCCATGGCAGCTGTGCCTCGAACCTCAAGCCATTATGTCTCAAAGAGGCCATGAAAGAATTGGACTTGGACTTGGCGTTTAAAATAAAATATTCTTTGTTTTGAGACCTAAGACATGGAATATTGATTTGGGCCTAGGGGCAAACCCCATAAGATTCCCTTGGATAGTGGCCTTGAACATCTTGCATATCTTGTTAATGTCATGTTCTACGCTTTGCATGATTTTATCTTGGGCCCTTGGTAGCTTAGAATATAGGAGAACAAATATTGGGAATGATAATATAATTTTATTTCATATTTCTACATGTATGAAATAATATATCCAAAATGATCATCTGTGAAGGCATGGTAAGATTATGAAATTTGGTTCTAGCTTGAGATATGCAACAAGAATTTTTTTTGCCTTGGAGTCTTGGGGCACATATTCCATATCCTCCGTTATCCTATTGGGGGGGGGGGGGGGGGGGGGTTTCCACCCCCTCCCCACCCCCACCTACATGCCTCATCACCCCCACACCAACAATCACACACACTCCCACCTCCTTC
>Ga0116229_10006781_pt1 | contig 18342 bp, 12 predicted proteins | sample S1TSphgellanicum_3_FD_87313 | JGI IMG/M metagenome (GOLD analysis project Ga0116229, IMG submission 87313) | Host-associated microbial communities from peat moss isolated from Minnesota, USA - S1T2_Fc - Sphagnum magellanicum MG | ecosystem: Host-associated > Plants > Peat moss > Unclassified... | reverse complement strand
TAAAATATGAATGATCAAATTTGAGGTTTTGTGTAATGTTTAAATGAAATATGGTCTAAATAAAATAAACATTAGATTATTTACACAATAAGTGGGGTGGCTTGGGGGTAAAAGAATTGAACTCCATCCTTGTGATCCAATAATTAAACTTCACAAATGACATTCGTTGTGATCAACATTGGAATATTGACAAAATATTTTATACCTACCTAAATTATTTAAGTTAAGTGGTTACCTAGGCGGGCCTAAATAGGTAGATTATGTGGTCTACTTAACCACTTAAATTAGGTTTTAAACCTATCTTAAGTGGTGACACATGTCAACAACTGTAGGATGGAAAATAATGAAATTACAAATAATTGAAATAAAATTATGTCTTATATATTATATAATAAATTTGTAGTAATAAATATTATAAACTTACAAATGATGTTCCCCATGTTTTTGAGTCCAATTTATAATAATAAAAAATTAAACAATGACTAAACCATCACTAATGATTTCACATATGTCCTTTATGATTAATGAATGATATTTGCCACATCATGTCCTAGATGATTGTTGTTTTAAATAGCTCATTTGTAATGATTTTAAGGCTATTACTTATTTTTGTCCTTCATAATTAAAATAATATTCATAAATTTAGAGATATATTTGAAGAATTCTATTAATGAACCTGTTTAATGAATTTCTTGATAAATTTGGTAAACTAGATAAGAATTGTTACACAAGTATGTTCAATGCCAAATGTATTATTAAACCATCAATAATGAAATCAACTTTACATGTTGATGTCATAAATAAAGTCTTGATTTTTGTTAAGTTAAAATATTTATATTTATTTTATAATCATAATAATCCTTGAATTATAAGTTTTAATGTAAAAGTTTTACGAGTTTTAGCACCTCCTATAAAAAACAAACAAATCCATATATCCTAATATAATTATTTTTTATATGCATAATGTTATCAAATATTAATATTTGTTTTTCATTTAATTTTTTAAGTAAAGAAAAATATTCAAATTCTTCCATCATCATAGAATATTATTTTTTTTTGAAATTTTCATCTTCTAAAGTTTGTGATTTTTTGTTTGATACATTACATGATTGAATCACAAGATTAAATTGTAAATCATAACATTCAATTTTGGTTGTGTTTATAATAAGATTTGCAAGATGTAAATCATTTACTTCATTATCTATGTCATTATTTCAAATGTATTTTGATCAAGGTTCAAATAATGTAAAAATTCAAAAAATAATATATCATCATTTAAAATTTTTTTTCAAATATTGAAATATATATATTTTGCTTATGTATGGAGGTATTGTTATGAAAATGGATAATTCCCATCTATTTGAAGTGGTTAAATTTTTTTTGTTTTACGCATGAGAGGTAATAAATAATGAAATTTATAAATAACATTGTTTTTTTTCTTACACGAGTGTTGATGTTGTTGTGCATTTTGCAATGGATTTGGTAATAATGATATATTATAAGAAATATACATGTTTACAACCCATTCACTTATTTCATTTGTGTGCATTCGATACACAAGTGCATTTTTAATTCACAAAAGCCCATGGTCATGTTTGTTCCCATGATTTTGGAATTCAATGACAAAATAAAAATTAGAAATATGCCCAAAAGAAAAATGGTATTTTGTCATAAGTTTGTGGGAAAAAAATGTTGTATGATTTCATAAAATCTTGCACATGTGATAGGGTCAATTTGTATCAATTTTGTTATATGAACATATTATAAATCTTTTATTTTATTTAAAAGATTTAATCTTAAAGCATTTAATGTGTGAAAATTTCAATGAAAGGATCCCATAATATTTAAATAGATGTAAAATTGACAAAAAATGTTGGGGGACCAAGTTGCTTAATCATTACAAATAAATTCTTTTGTAACCTTTCAAAATAATTATGTGAATTATATAAGCCATCTAAATCATGATAACCTAGGTATGATTTGAAAATATTATCTACGTTTGGTTTATCTCATACTTGAAAAGCTTTTAAGGTTCTACCACATAATTTTCCTTTTTGTATTCAAACCCAACCTAAACCTATGACTTTTTGTATGGAAAATTTAATATCTTTTAAAAAAAGGTTTGAAATATTAATTGAAAAATCCATAGATTTATGAAGCAATTCCTAGTCAACTATTTGTTGATACAAAAAACCTTTTGAAACTTGTTGAAGTTGGCGATAAAATAATGTTGGAAAATTTAATTCTTCTGAATGTTTATCTTTAAATGAATTTCCAAGGTGAAAATGTTTACTTGGGGCGATAAAATATATAGTACTATCATAATCCATTATTTTTGGAACTTTGAAAAAAATTATGTCTCATCGAGTTTATTAATGTATAATGTATCTTTTCATTATCGGAATCAGAATTATCAGATGATGCATCACTAGAATTTAAAAATTGGGATTTTGAATCCATATGCAAAATAAATAAACTTGCCCATTGATGATGAATGATATCATTCAAATCTTTGTATAATGGTGTTTCAATTAAATTTCATAAAACATTTATCACCATATTTGGACAAACATTTTTTAACATGTGAGGCAATTTGTATTGAAGATGTTAACACATTATTATTGCATCATCATGTGGTAGATGTGGCAGTATTGATTGAGTTTGATTCACATTTGTAGGGACATTAATAACATTACCATGCATCTTATATTGCCCATACCCATATAGTTCATAAATTTGAACAAAAACAAGACATGGTGAAATAAGATGTTTTTGTAATTATGTTATTTTTGGACCTATGGGATGATTTTGTTTTTGAAAAAAATTATTTGCTACTTGATGTGAAGGAGGTTTATTTTCATTAATATTATGTAAACAACTTGTACATATGTATGATGTGGGGTTAGATTTTATTTAAATTTGAAATTATGTAAATTTTTTTTTTGATAATTTGTTTGAAAAACATTTAAGTTGTTTTACAAAACATAACTTTGAATCACAACTAAAACATGAAATTATGGGAACATCCTGGATTTTTTATTATAAATGTCAATTTATTATTATTATTATTTTTTTTTGCATTTTATTTATATTAATATTATGTTTTACTTTATTTGATTGAACATCATGTTCCCCCAAAAATTGTTATTTACTTTTTTTAGAATGAATTCAATATATGATGATTGAACTTTGTCATTTATGGAAGATTCATTTGATTTGATTATATATAAATATTTCATTCAATTTTTAATTTATGATTTTGTTCTTTTAAATATTTGGAAACATGTTAATGAATTTGAATTTCTTTTAGAATAAGTAAGATTTGGACAAAATCTAACAATTCAAAAATGTTTTTGTCATAAAATGCCTAATCAAAACATTTTCGTTTTCTTTTATGCATTATATTAAGATCAAGAATTAGATTTTGGAAATGTTCCATTTGAATTTTAGGAATTTTTTGAACTTTGGTTTCAAACATTAAGGTGGATGGAGTAGATAAAATCTCATAATTGAAAAAAAATAAATTTGTATTATTATTATTATTTTAAAGTATTGAATATGATTATAATTTTAAAAAAAATTGAATTGCCTGAAAGTTGAACAATGAAACAACATACTGTAATTGTGAGTGTTAATTATTTTTCAAAATTTCCATTAATGTATAACACATTTTTTCATTCCAATAGAAACATGTAGTTAATTGTGATAATTGAATATGAGGTTTTTGAATCACTAATTATGAAAGAAATGGAAAATCATCCAAATTTATGTGAGCTTTGGGATCATTTGCTTGAAAAATAAGCAAAAACCAAAATAGACCATTAACATATTCAATTGGTTCAAAATGTTAAAAACCATAAAATATATGAAAGGGATATATTAAAATCCATTTCACATCGATACATATTGCATGTTGATGTTTTATTCCAAATGTAAATTGATTTTTGTAAATACTTAACTATCCAAAATATTGGAGTGAAACCTCCCATTGTAACACTTAGTGCCATTTTTGTCACATATTGATGTTCATTTGTGACCACATCTTAATGTAAATCAGACATAAAACTTGGATTTAATTCTTGAATGTGACATTGTTATGTTTATTTTATATTCAATAATAAACATTGATTTAAATGTGCCATGTTATGTTGTTTCAATTGAAGAAATGACAAATGATTATCTGATAGATAAGATATATAATAAAAAAGACAGTTGCTTATTTCATATTTGTATGTTGAAACTAAATGAAACCATATGATGTAATACATGTTCACATGATCAATCAACAAAATTTGATAAAATTATTTCCATTATTATGAACTTCAATTCAATCTAAATATATAAATAATAAAAATCACTTTCCTCACACATACACATTCAAAAGGACATGGAATCAATGATTCATTAAAAGATTAGTTACACTGAATTATATATTTAAAAAAATTACTTTTGATTTTTACATTACACCAATATGTGTTTTAATTCACTATGTGTTTCATTAGATTTTGAATGAATTTGAACACATTTACCATAACAACATGGTCAACCCCTTAATAAACATGGACTCGTTGTTACAACAATTGAATCACTGGTAATTAGTGAAATAAGTAACCAATGAAACATTATTATTTAGTGAAACATATTCATCAAACCATTTCACTAGGCAATAATGTTGAATTAATAATTTACATATTTATGTAAATAATAAAATAAAATAATTTATATTGTTGATAATTTCATGATTTTCATTTTATGAGGTAGTGACACATGTCACTAATTTAGCTAAATTAAAAACTCAAATAAATAAGCCACATAGTTAATCTATGTAACCTAGGGGAATATTTAGTCAAGATACCATCGTTGACCACAACCACATATTTGGTGAGGTTTGATCCTTGAACCCCATGGATAAAAGTAAGCACCTTTACCATCAAATTAGTTCACTTGTTGTGAACATACATTACAATGCATTCTATTTGTTCAATATTTATTTTCAACATTATAGAAACATCAAATTTCATATTTCATATTTTGTTGACATTTTGTTCAAATGAAATAATTGAAGTTTATTTTTAAAGATTTTCCAATAATGTACAAAGTTACATTTTTTCCTTTTGAAATGTAAAATCATTTGACCAATTTTTTTTGGAATATCATTATTCAATAACATTTCAACAATCATTTTTTTGAAAAAAAAATTTCTAATAAATGGATAATATTTTTGAGGTTATTCAAGGTTGGGGTTCCAAAAAAAGAAAAAAAGATTATAGGACTTTTGTGGGGCTACTTTTTGGAAATAACATTTATTTGAAACAACTTTAAGTAAGAAAAAATAATTCAATTTACAATAATTCATATGACGATGATGAATTTTCACATTCATACATAATTATATATTGATGTTTTTGTTAATAACCATAAACATTAAAAATTCCAAAATGAGTTTTAATGGACAACTAAACATGTTTTTTAGTAAGATTATTTCCTTCACATGTGACTTGCACTTAAAGCTAAACATTTTGAACCCATTGAACATAATTTTTTGCCAAATGGTTAAAAACAAATAGTCCTTTGCTTTGTAGCCATTTCTTTCAAAATTTTAAAACTTTGAAATTTTTGTATGATTTGATTTTTCATCAGGTTCATCCAATGAACGTATACTTTCATAGAAGGGGGCATGTTTTCGTTGTACAAAAAAAATTGAAATCAATTGTATGACTTCATGCATTCCTTTTGATTCCATTAAAAAAATGTGCAACTTAAACACTTGATATAGTTAGTTTATAGGACTTAAAATGACATTTACATAAATCCAAATTATTTTAGATTATTTTTATTAATTTAACAAGGCATCATTTTATTTATTGACATACAACAATTTACTATAACTATAATAATGTAAGATAAATAAAAATAAACAAAAATCCTTTGTAATCTTTTTAAAATAAATCATTTTTTTTGAGTACCCTAATCGTGAATACACCTTTTTGCTAATATAATAATATTACTTAAGTTCAGTTACTTTTGGATATTGTAGGTTATTTCAACCTAATCTACTTTCATAATTCTAGGCTATTTTTAGCTATTGTAACTTATTTCATTTTAGGCTATTTTCATAATTTTAGGTTGATTTTGGCTATTGTAGCATGTTTCATCTAAGGCTATTTTCACAATTATGAGTTGTTTTTAGCTATTGTAGGTTGTTTCACCCTAGGCTATTTTCATAATTCTAGGTTACTTTTGATTGTTTCACCTTAGGCTACTTTTAACAATTATAAAATATTTTTGGCTATTATAAGTTATTTCATCTTTAGTTATTTTCATTTATGCTAGGCTATCATTGGTTCTTTTTGGCTATTATAGGCTATTTCACCCTGGGCTATTTTAAACAATTTTAAATTATTTTATGCTACTTTTGGCTATTGTTGGTTATTTCATCCTAGGTTATTTTTGACAATTTTAAGTCATTTCACCTTAAATTACTTTTAAGTATTATAAGTTTTGTTTTTGTTATTTTGAAATATTACTCCATTTTAAGTGATTTGTGGCTTTTAAAATTATTTCACCTTAGGCTATTTTCAACTACTTTTGGTTATTGTAAATTATCTCACCATAAGTTACCTTCAACAATTCTAAACAATTTTTTTATTAGTTTTGGTTGTTTTAAGTTATTTCACTTTATATTAATTTTGGAAATTTTAAGTTATTATAAATGATTTTTGGTTATTATAGGTTATTCCACCTTAAGTTATTTTTGGCAATTTTAGGTTTTTTCTAAGCTATTTTTGGTTATTCTAAACCATCCACCTTATGTTATTTTTTGTTATTATGGCCTATTCTAGATAGGTTACTTTTAGTTATTTTAAACCATTCCACCTTAAGTTGTTTTCAACTATTTAGGCTATTCCAGATAAGTTATTTTTGGTTATTTTAAACCAATCCACCTTATGTTACTTTCAGCTATTATAGGCTATTTTTGGTTATTTAAAACCATTCCACCTTAGGTTTATTATATAGTGACCCAATTCACCTATGGTGGATTGAAGGTTAGTTAAAGTTATTTCATTATGAAGGCCCCATAGTGATTTATGCTAGTGAATTATGCCCACATTTTGTACTAGTGTTGAAAAATTACATTGGAAAACTATTTATATGCAAAAACGAATTGCATTAAAAAATTGTTTCAAACATCCAAAAAAAGAAAATCACAAAAAATATGGTGTAGGAAGTTTTCACATATATGTCCAATATTTGTATACTAAAGGTAATTATAGAAAGGTTACATAAAAACTATCAACAACCTTAATGTATAAAAGGGTTTTTGTTTAAACACTTATTTCAACTCATCAAAATCAAGCTTGTGTTTCACATCACACTATACATCGTCATTAGAATTAATTGTCAAAGGAATAATCAAACCCTCAACATGCAAATTGCTTTATTTTGTGGAATAAATTATTATATGTCTTTTTAGAAACTAATTAAGGCAAATGTGGGTGAGAATCAAAATTTACCACGAACACAAATTGAAATGAGGAGTTAAACTTGTTTTGGATGAGCCAAATTTAGGAATTCAAACTTTGTCATATGCACAATTGTTTCAAGCCATTTCCCTTCAATGGTCGATAATATAGGTCCATCATTGGTTGTAATGGAACCACGAAGAAAACTTGATTTATGAACCTTTGATTTTGAACAATAAATAATACAATGAACATCATTCATTGAGTAGATAATGACATCTATTTCATGACAATTTTCACATAGAAAAAAAGAAAATAGATTTTTTTTTCCCTTAGGAAGGACATAATTGGGTGACCATCCGATTGTAAAAAATATTTAATAAAAATTTGAAGTAAAAAAAAAAATTTCCCTTAGGAAGGCGACAATTAGGCGGCCACCTAATTATAAAAGAAAAAAAAATCTTTAAGGAGGGACATTATCAATGGCCATTCAATTGTAAAAAAATTATTTAAAAAAAAAATCTTTTCCTTTGGGAGGGACACAATCAGATGGTCATCCAATTGTAAAACAAAAATGAAAAAAAGGAAATTTTTTTCCCCTTGGGAAGGGCCTAATCAAGTGGCCACCTGGTTAATAATTATATAATTAAATTATTTAATTATCTTAACATTTCTCATTTTTTTATTACTATAACTAGTTTATAGATGGACATTTGGCACCATAAAAAAAAAATGGCCTAATTTTGAAAAAAAATTCAAAATGTTTTTGAAAAAAACGATAAAAAAAGAATTTACCTTTCTTCATGTGGTTCAATCAATTGATAATTTTTTGTGCAACTTGAAAAGGCCATTTTGAATAGCTTCATCAACAACCTTTGGGAAACTTATGTATTATTGTGTTTTCAAATGTCAATCTCCTTTGAATGTTGTTGCCACATTCTTGATCAAGACCATAACACATTGGCCTTCATTGTATGCTCAAAGAAGTTGTCCATATGCTATTTTAAAATTGTTGTAACAAGATTATCCTAGTCAAATTCACCTTCTCCTAATCAACATATGTCTTTCACCTTTGATATCCCTTCCTCCCTTTACATTAACAATGATGACAAAAATAATAGTAGAACTCCAACTTTGAAAAGAACTTTTGAATTATCAAATGGAATTAAAAAATCTGAAAACTAATTTAAATTCAAAAACCATGATTGAAGACACAATGATTGTCAATTCAATTATAAATGACAATATGCATGTCACTTTTTTCAAATCTCATTTTGAACTTTGATTCAACGTTGAAAATTTCAACCCTCACAAACATACTTTTATGCAAATATTGTTCGTAAAAATTTTGAAATTAATTTTTTGTGATGAAATTTTGCTATGTGTGGTGCCTTCAAAAAATGACATTGATTTTTTAATGATATTTCCTTGAGAAAATATCCTTGTTAAGCCACCATATAGAGAGAAAAGGAAAAGAGAGAGAGAGAGAGAGAGAGAGAGAGAGAAAAGGAAAAAAAAAGAGAGAGAGAGAAAAGGGGTTTCCCATCCCAGCCCACCCAAGAAATAATTCCTTCAAAAAAAAACTCCTCCAAAAAAAATCACCCCTCCCAATACCACTTGATAAAACTCCTTTATGCGCTAAAACCCCTCATCTTTAAAAAAAGAAAACCCTTGAGAGATGGAAAAAAATTGAAATATTTAAACCCCATTTGCTCCCCTCACCCAACTTTTGAAAAAAAATTACACCTAAACTTGCAACCTTGTCCATTCAGCCTACGTTTGGTTCTCCAACAGCTATACCCGCTAAACTTGCAACCTTGTACATTCAGCCTACGTTTGATTCTGCAACAGCTATACCCGCTAAACTTGCAACCTTGTCCATTCAGCCTACGTTTGATTCTCCAAACAGCTATTCCCACAATGCCTCTGTCTTACAGAGGCAACAAATTTGACAACTGTTAGCTTGGTGTCTGCTAATTTTAGTTTTCAATTTGATGAGGTGGTGTAGTGAGGATCAACTGATGATGACTTTTGGTTCACTTTTGTAAAGTTTTGTTGACCTTCCCTACCAAGGCAAGGATATTATTCTGTTTAGATTCATTATAGAGTATAATGGCTGGAGGGATTTTGGCCCCTAGGTAATTAATAGGTCTATTTTTATATGAGATTTTGGAAAGATGATATTTTGACTTGTGTTGAAGCTTGAGATTAGTTATAAAGTCATAATATCCAGAAGGATTTTGGTTTGTTTTAGAGGATGTTTTTGAAGATTAATATATTTTTGCATGGTGAAAGATTTGAGTTTCCATAATTCTTCTTTTGACTTAAGATACTTTTTAATGTAAATGGCAATGCTGCAGTGTGACACACCCGTCGCTGTTTGTATGAGTCGCATTGGATTATTTTTCTTTTGTCGCCAAGTGACGAAAATTCTACCCATGAAGACCAAAAAAACCTTTCGTATAAATTCGCTTTCCAAAAACTGCTTGAAGATGATAACAATCATTACAGTCATTTAATTACTAGAGACTTTCAAGCTTGACTTAAGCTTGATGTTCTGTTTTGGGGAAGCTTCTCAGCGAGATGGAATTCTCATGTGAGCTGCTGGGGTTGAAGGATTGAATATCAGAGCTACTGGACGGCATAATTACTCGAAGCTGTTGGAAGCAACTCTGATGGGCGTGTTCAGGATGAAGGTGTTGTTTGCTTTAAGCGCTGTGATTGGAGCGTGGATGGTTGTAGCCTCCTTCCTAACGGTGGTGGACGCGGTCAAGTCTGTGCCTGCGTACTTCGTGTTCGGGGACTCTGTTCTGGATGTGGGTGAGAACAACTATGTACCCAATGCCGAGTATCACGCCAATTTCCCACCTTACGGCGAAACCTTCTTCCACAGGCCCACTGGTCGCTTCAGCAATGGCCGCAATCTCGGCGATTTTTTCGGTGTGTGATTGCTGACTCTCTTTTGAAACAATTCTGTCGCATCTGATCTGAAGATGTGAGATGGTTGAGGTCAAATTTCTTCTCTCGCTAGAGATTTTTTATGGCTTCTCGTCTTCCGCTGGTACAATCTAGCTGAGATATTGCAGAAAATTCAATACCAATTCTGAACGGCATTGGCAATTTCAAGTTGTTACAGAATGTTTTTGACAGTTCAAGTGGGCAAGAAAACCTAAGTTTTTATACTCAAAGTATAATTTGCGGAAATTATTGCATTGCAGCTCAAGCGTTAGCGTTGCCCTTCGCTCCTCCATACTTGCAACCCAACGCAACATTCAACAAGGGGATAAACTTCGCTTCTGGAGGAAGTGGGGTCCTTAATACCACAAACGCTGGCTTGGTAAGATTTTCTTCTTGCAAACTGCATCCCATCACCATATCTTCACATTCATGAACAGGAATTTCTAGTTTCGTTTTGTTTGTGATTGTCACCAAGTACAAGACCATATCCATCTGGCAGAAATTTCCTTCATTCCATGTTGCATTAGATAAACACCTTGCCAACAAGTGAGAGTTTCCTTCCAATGAGGAGAGCAGGAAATCTAGTGTGAATTATGGTGAAGTGCAAATGCATTCTTTGGAAAAATTGTCTAGGGTCATGTTCTCAATATGAGCTTTGGCAGCCAAGACTAGTAGGGTTGGCAAATTTCTGACTCAGTGGGAGTCCTTTGGAATAACTGGGCCACAGGCAATTCCTTTGGGTGTCCAATTGAAGCAATATCAGAATGCGACAGCAGTGCTGGTGAAGGAGCTGGGAGTGGTTGGAGCCAAGAACCTAATTTCCAAGGCCTTGTTTCTTATAGCTAGTGGCTCTAATGACCTCACAGCATTTCTTATCCTCCTTGCCACTGCTAGTCCTGCAGAACAAAAACAGTATAATGCAACCCAATACATCAGCAGTATAATTGATGGTTACACAACTGCGCTTGAAGTAAGCTTCAACATTTTCCAATGATCACCATGTAGCATATGCCAATAGACAAAAAATATCCAATTGTCAGTTTGTAGCTTATGCTAATATTATGTGGTTGATTAACCCAGTGAAGTAAACATTACATTGCATGATTTTCAAAGTCCCTTTTGCTTATCTGCTGTAGAAGCTAAGTTTAAACAAGGGACAATAATTGCTCTGGAGGTTCTTTACACTGTCTAGTAGGTTTTACTACTGATGTGGGTTGTAAATGCATGGCAGACGTTATATGCATCAGGTGCAAGGAAGGTGGTTTTGTTTGGAGTAGGACTCACTGGGTGCTCACCATCTGTCAGGAGTGCAAACAATGGCTCGTGTGTCATCCCGGGTAATGAGCTTGCCCTTGGTTACAATGAAGGCCTGAAGTTAGTGGTGGATGGGTTCCATACTGCAGTCCCTGACTTCCACCTTGTATTAACACACAGCTATGATCTTATATCTGATCTGGTTAAAAACCCCACATCTTTTGGTATGTATTCATGATCTTTATCTCACACCACCACATGGGATGTTGTTTTTATATGTATATATGTTGACTTGCTTTTCAATCCAAGTGAAATCATGTTCTAGAAGTTCATAAGAATTGAGTTTCATTAAAGCAGTTTTGATGCATCATCTTCTTCCAATGACTTCTACAACATAGTCCAGTAAACAAGAAGGCTCTCTGATTGTAGTTGTTGTGCAATGGGCATTGCTTCATATCCACTTTGTGTTGACTGGTTCAGGGCTGAAGAATGTGACTGGCGGATGTTGTGGAGCAGGCTTCCTTCATGCTCAATTCCAATGTGGGACAAAAGTACCAGCTAATTTTCCTGGGATCAAGCAAGCATTGTGCAAACACCCATCCACATATCTTTACTGGGATTTTGTTCACGTAACTGAACATGTTGACAAAATACTCTTTGGAGCATTTTGGGATGGCAATTCATCTTACACATACCCCATCAATGTTAGAAGCTTGGCATTACTTGAAACAAAATCATGACAAGTTCTCACTTGCATCTAAAATTGTGTAATGATTTTCTATTGGGATCTCCCCATTCTATGTCATTGACACCTAATTCTAGATGGCTATATATAATATAGAGGTCACATCCATGCTAGGCAAAATGAGCAACCCCCCAACTTGTAATGGCTCCTGTTTCACTAATTCAATCACTTTATTTTGCCAAAGAAATTTTGGTCTTGATTGGTCCCACAACTTTCCATACCATCAACTTCAAATGGTAAGGTTATAAAGTGCCCCACAAAAGAGTGTCAAGGCTACATTGGCTACATTTTAGCAATCTGTAGTTTGCACACAAAGCTATTCTAGTGAAAGCAAGCATGGTGAAGATGACCATTCTGGATCTATTTTGGTCCAGCCTTCATGCATTTCTTGAGAGGACATATATTTTGCTCTCTGCCATGCCACAAGTTTACAACAATTTATTTCCATCCTTCTACAATTCTGTGGATCCCCAATGTATTCTTGTCCAAACATTTCACTGCAAGATGACTAACCTTTGCCACTGCGCCATGCTACAAGTATAGAGGAAGCAATGGCAATCTTAACTGTGACTAATTATCAGACTTGGGCTTATTGTTTTCTCTATAAAAAGCTCACAAACCAAGGAGGTGAAGGCAATCGAGAGTTGTGTTTAGATTTGGATCTTTATTGCTGTTGTGATTTCTTAAGCAGAAACAGTAGTCATTTAGTCTCCTCATTTCAAGCAAATGAAAGCACCTTGTAACAGGATCTTAGAAACAAAGGGAAGATAGCCTTCTTGAGGAAGAAGACCATGCCAGGGCTTCCATCAAGACCTCAAAGCTTACAAGTATGCTTCCTTCTGCAAAATCTATGAATATGAACTGATTGCAAGTTCATCAAAGATCTCTTATCTGCCCTGCAGACTGGAGGCTTGTCTCTGTTGAAATATTGACTGTGTTTGCTGAAGCAAAATGATCCTGTAGAACTTTGAATAATTGTTGCATCAAGGCAGCTTGCTTTTACAGTCCTATCTGATGCTTGAAATGTCCTGGATGTGGTAAGTTAATCAAAGGCCTAGGGTTAGCATGGCTTGCCACCCAGCATGTTGTGATGATCACAAAGTTCATAGATTGCCACCCAGCTTGAGAATTGTATGTACTTTTGCATAGCTGTTATAGAATCTTTGTCCTCCATGATTTCATGAGCCAAAACATGTTCAAGGACTCCTGAGATACTTCACTTATATTTGGTCTGCAATGGGAAGGTTTACAGTGTCCCTTGGAAACCTGTCTCTGCCTCAGTCTACATATGTAAACCCATACTGTATTTGTATCTCAACCTGATTTGACACTGTTGTTGCTGGAAAGGCTGTTGTAACCTAATGATTAGAGATCACAAAAGGAACTCAAATGATTTCCACCATGATGCTTGAAAATTTCAGTGTCCATAGTATGATGATATGGGTTGCTTACACATATCATTGCTGCTTGATAACAGTTGGAGCTTAAATAGGAGATCTGCATAAATAAACATTGTCAGTAGTACATGACCTGATGACCTGAAGGTGTGGCAAGTGCAAGACAGGCGATGGTGGAAAGCCAATCTGGATGAATTCAACTGTTCTCACTAGACCACTGGGGAGAAGCCATTTGAGCCCAGGGTTAGGCCCCCGACTCACAATTGTCACAGCAACATAGCAGCACTCAACAGCTCAGGACTGACTGACTGACTAACTTCAGAAAACTCATGTCCTCAACTGACAATGAATGTGAGATGAACTTGTCCTTAACACACCGCATTGCCCAGGGTGAAGTAGAGAGCCTTGGGAATGTGGTGTACAATCCAGAGTTGTGGGCTTGATGCTCTGGACTGAGCTCTATCTACCGAAGTAATTTGCATCTGTTTAATGCATCAGTTCTCAAACAGAGTGTAAACCAGAAACATCATATAAAAAATGACACGGTTCAGAGTTCCCATCCTCCATATTGGCTGGATGCTTAGATGCTCTCAAACAGAGTGTAAATCAGAGTTGTCATGATACTATGTGACATGGTTCAAAGCAACTTTTATTCTCTGTATCTGCTCGTTGCTGAGATGCATTAACTCTCCAACAGTGAGCAGATTTAGCATGTTGTAACACATTACCACATTGTCAGTGCTCATTCTGTATCCCATTATTTTTGCTACTGTACAGTGAATGCAACAAGTATCGAGTTTGTGTGAAAACGGCTTTGATGGTCTCTGTCATTCACAATTTTGCTATAGCTTCTTCATATTTATGAAAAAAACATGTATTCTTTCATATATTCTTTGCTGCTGTTTTGATATTTGCAACAATGTTGCAGGCAAATGGGAAATTTTGGTTTGGAGACTATGGGTAAATTCAATTGCAAGCTCTATCGAATACAACACATGAGTCTCATATTTGCAACTGAGAATCAGATGAAGATGAGATGATTGAAGAGAATCTGGATTTTCACAGAGTGAACCTCCCCCAGGGTCAAGCGACTAGGACGTTTGCAATAATCAGCTATGCCAAAGAAACCACATGAACTCATCTATATCACAACAAAAGTGCATATGACTGCACATAATTGCACATTGACTCCATCTCACTCCATAAACAAAATCTAAGAGGGCACCATGTATAGCTACCAGTATCATAGAAAAGAAGGAAAAATGATTCATCATGGATCACATTTGCGGTGCTTGTTGATGGAAATGGTCCTTCTATTTTAGAACCATAGTTCAGTTTAACAATAGCTTGCAGCTATGGTGGTTTAACAATGGTGGTTGTAAGATATGGCCAATTCAAACTGGATTGGACTTGAAACTACAAATCCACATGTATGAGAGAAACTTCTCACCTCAAACTTGACCTGTGTCTTGTAGAGAATATCTTGAACAATTGGCCACTTTTCCAACCACAATCAATTTTCATTATCTCAACTACTCTTTCATGGGTTTAAAGATCATGCAGCCACAACATATCCCTGCATAGTAGGGAGTCTCGGGAATGGAAAGACTTGGAATACTACTATGATTTGTGATTGCAGAATTAAACTATCAACCGGTAGAGGAGGCTACATGGTTATCACCTATAGTGGTAGTACTTAAGAAGAATGGAAAACTAAGAATCTATGTAGATTTCGAGAAGATGAATAAGGCAACCAAAAAAAATCCTTATTTTTTACCATTTTTTGATGAAATATTGAACATAATAAACTTCATATAGATCATAAGAATATGGAACAAATTCTCTTGAAGCAACAGAAGGAGCTAGAGGAGAAAAAAGAGATTGGTAATGTATGCTAATCCAAAAATGAATTACAGAGGCAATCTGAGCAAAAAAAGCAAAGATGGACAAAACTTGTAGAAGCATAAGGTTGTTAATGAAAGGTTACAACAAGTTCTAAAACAGGCCAAGGGAATCAAACCCTTCAATTATGACAATGTCTTTAGAGAAAACAATGAACTCTAAAAACAACATAGTCTGCTTAAAGTAAAACTCAAGGCATTAACTATGGAAGAGAAGGATGCAAATCTTTGGTGGGATGCAGTCTAGGATATAGTCCAAAAGGATATAGGAAAAGTCTATAGAATGTATGAAAGAAATGAGAAGCTCTACATGCATAAGATATCCCAAATGGAAAAGGTCATACCATTCTTCCAATATGAACCTCTAATCCTGATTCCAAAATCAAAAACCTCAGATGAGGAAGAAGAGAGAGGACAAACTAATGGTGTAGGACCATCAAAGACAAGAACAATAAAGGAGGAACCAATAGACCTCAAAAGAGGAAGGGATAGTTCCCAAAAGGAAGTTGGAGGTATGAAAAATGTATCAAAACATAGTTTAAAACCATTAAAATCTATTCCACATGAATTTAGTTCCCAAGAATATGTATTTGCAACTACAGAAATAGGAGAATAGATGCAAACTAAGGAACACAAAATTGAGGAAGTACATGAGGATCATATTGATCCAACATCAGAACTTCAACAATTAAAGCAGATTCAGATCACATCACTTTTACAGTCATATAACAGCAAATTCAAGCAACATCATATTTGCAATTACAGTAGCAGATATAAGTCACATTAGAGTTACAATCACAAGAATAGACAACAACAAATTAGCAAACAAGTGCACAACTGCAAATAAAGGTACAAGAAATATAACAATAGATTCTAAACACAATAGAGAATCAAACTTTGATTTAATTGGAAAAATAGTCTATACCATAAATTGATTAAATTGATCAGATAACATAGACTATAATACAGCAGGCACAAATAGATTAAACTATAATACAAATAAATCATATTGTAGTACAACAAAATCAACATTAGATTTTTTACCCACATGATAAAAAACAATAGACTACTTTAATTTTTTTAACATACTTTGATCCAGAATTCCAGGACGTAATTCAGAGTATGAGTGGGGTAATGTTAAGGGAGTAATTACTTGTTGTAAATAGTTAGTTAGTAAATACTTATTTACCTAGTTATTTTCATAGGATTTATTAGTTAATTTACATAGTTTTCATCACCATTTGAATTTGAATTGATCATAGGACTATTTTAAGTGATCATTTTTGGCAAGATAATGGATCATTGTACAACATTGAATTTTTGAGAATATAGAATAAGAGCATGTTGTTTTTTGGAAAAGCTTCAACTCCATAGCTAGTTTTGTTGTTTTGATGTTTTTCCCATATTTTGCATGATTAGATTGAAGTTTTGAATTTAGATATGAGTAGATCTGATTGAACAAAATTTATTTGTATTAGTTTCATGATATGATTTGATCTATATTTTGGCCATAATATAAAATAAGAATTTTATATCTACTAATATGTGATAATGCCATTTAATGCACAACCGATCCTTTGCACAAAGTCCAAAGTGGGCTCCCCATTACCTTTAAAAAAATTCCAAAAATATATTGTTGAACAATAGGAGGCCTACAAACACACTTGAACATAGCTTGTTATTTTAGTTTAACCATACTTTAAAATGCTTGTCCAAATTAGATACTCATTCATGTTGGTACCTTAAGAGATTATGATTCCTATTTATCCATATGATCCATAGCATAACCCTTCTTAATGCTATCCATACTTGCTTAACTTATTCTTATATTTTCTTTGGAAGTTAATTAAACACCTAACATGAATATTCACATTCCCCTTCATCTTGGTTTCATTCTAATCAAAAGAATGTTTTTACATGCAAAGTTACTAAGGATATCCTAATGTGCACATCAAATTTGATCCTATTGTACTCATGATAGAACTTTAAAACATGATTCAAATCAACCTTCCATACAAACCTAGGCATGAACTCATCATTACCAAAGGCCCCAATCCATTCACCTTCTTTATATGTTTGAAAATTTTCAACTATGATCCATTATTTCCACTTGGCATTATTTATTCATAACTAGCAATTTTCACATTTTCAAACTAGAACTTTTCTTGCACTTTTGACCATGCTAGATAGTCCTTGAACACCCTAGGTCCCAAATATCCTCTACCCTCATATCTTTCTTGTGGAATTGTTGACTTTGATCAATTGACCAACCATAATTCCTTCCAATGAATTCATTACTACACCAAATATTCTACATAGCAATAGATTGAATTTTTGGGGACAATGGCAATTAACCTTACTATTAATGTGCAACCATGCTTTGAAAATACACTCCTATGCTCTAGAGCTAGGGAAATGAACATGCATGCTTATGAAACACCAATTATTCAAATCAAGGGCCCTTTTTCTATGCTTGGATGGTTTGGCATTAGACTACCTATATTTGGGAAAAACCTATAGGTTTGAGTCTCTTGATTGCAACACATATAATGCTATTGGGTCTTTAATTTTTGGTGTGTGAGGTTTGCCAATGGCTATTGGTTTTGCACTTGGAATTATGGAAG
>Ga0116229_10006779_pt1 | contig 18343 bp, 11 predicted proteins | sample S1TSphgellanicum_3_FD_87313 | JGI IMG/M metagenome (GOLD analysis project Ga0116229, IMG submission 87313) | Host-associated microbial communities from peat moss isolated from Minnesota, USA - S1T2_Fc - Sphagnum magellanicum MG | ecosystem: Host-associated > Plants > Peat moss > Unclassified... | reverse complement strand
TTGAAATGTATAATTTCATAATATCATTATTTATATATAATGTGTTATAAATAACAATATATTTGGACCAATATTTAAACCAATATTATACATCATAAAAAATAATGTTTACATAATAACTTGTGTTATATATGTATAAAATATATTATATTTTTTACTCACTATCTGATTATTTTAACCAATAAATTATTTACTATGTATCAGAAAAGTATAAAATAAAATTTCAATCAGACATAGGATTAATATATGGGAGAGATCATTTTTAATAATATGTGAAACAAAAAATTAAAAAAATAAAAATATGTGCTTTAATTTTTTTTTAAACATAGTTTAAAATCTTATTAAATTAGAAACTTTATATTTTTGTTTTTTGAAATGAATTTACAACTTTAAAAGGGAAAAAACATAAATATGAACATATTTGAAAAAAATTTAAGCTTGAACTTTTAATTTTTTGATCTAAACAAACTTTGTATTACATTTAAAGTTGGGTTTTCACATAAGGTTTGTTTTTTACCTTTGTGTGATCTTTCCAACCAAAATTTTCCAATTTCTTTGAAGAAAATATAGAATGAAATTATATTGTTTCACATATGTTTAAACCCTAGAAATTTCCCCCAATTTAATGTAAAATATTTCTGATAATTAATGAATTATCACCAAATTTTGTCATATAATTAAATAATTAATAGACCAATATTTCGGATAATTTAAATGATTAATTATCAAGAATTAGATAATCGTTTATTTATTTAGAATAATTAACTAATCATTTGGTTTAACTTTATTTACTTGGATAATAAAAAGTTGGATCTAAAAATCAAATTGATTAATCTAACATTTGATTGATTGACTTAATTATATTTTTCTTTTAATAAGTTATTGAAATCACTATTTAAGATAATTATTCCACGTTATAGATTGCTGGTTCAAAATTTTCATGAAAAATTCCTACACTAAGATAAGCTTGATCACAATTATCATTGTATTATTTGTTCCATAAACAATACAAACTCTTTTCAAATTTAGTGAAACAAAATAAGAATCATGGAACTCCTAATCAACAACTCCAACCTCTATACACACTTTTGTTAGCATACTATTTTGAAATGAACGAATTATTTTGTGACCCAAAATGTGGGTATTGCATTTACAGTAGGATTTTCATTTAAATAGGCTTAAACCCCACATGCGTAATTTCAGAGTGACCTTGAATGCGGGTATTGTATATAGGATTGGGTTATTTCAAAGTGACTTTGCATGTGGGTATTGTGTTTAGGGTTAGGTCTTCACTTAAGGGTATTTAAACCATCTAAATGGGTTTTTTTATAACGTGGGTATTATATTTAAGGTTGATTTTTCATTTAAATTTGTAATACCCGGACTTCTACTTACCTCTACCAATTGGAAGTTTAGGGTTTTGTTGTAATACCGACATTTGTACTTACTTTTACCAACTGAAAATTTGAGGCTTTGTTGCAATACCTACACCTATACTTACCTTTACCAACTAGAATATTGGGGTTCTGTTGCAATACTTACACCCATACTTACTTTTACCAACTGGAATTTTGGGGTTTTGTTGTAATACCTACACCTATACTTGCCTTTACCAACTGGAATTTTGGGGTTTCATTGCAATACATGCACCCGTACTTACCTTTACCAATTGGAATTTTGGGGTTTAATTGCAATATTTACATTTGTACTTATTTCTACCAACTAGTATTTTTGGGGCCTAATTACAATACCTGCATTTAAAATTAATATTATCACTATCATTATGTTTTTGCATTTCACACTTTTTGTGTTTATTATTTGGAAACAATAATAACCTTTGTGCCATATTAAACTTCATGTGTGTGTTGAATACATGATGTTCAAAAAATTTGGGCTATGGTTTCCTCCATACAAAATTGATTGTAAAACAAAATTATTAATGCCAATGGCAACAATCTTGATTAGTAATCGAGACATTTATTCATGACATCATTTAGTACATACATTTGTGTGATTGAACATTGTTTCATGCCAATCTTTGAACCGTTTGACGCTATTTCCCAATGCATCTTCTACGTGGTGTAACACAAATCTTGGGTGTGAAATTGCATTTGCTTTTGTGAGGCGTACGAATATTACATGCCAATATTCTCATGTGTGAGGTGGTATGTTCACAAAGTGTCACATTGCCTTCTTTACATTCATTTGTGATCTCTTACATTATAGTGACCAATTGTGCGAGAGCCCTTTCCATTGGGGTTGATGAATTTATTGTGTCATTAGACCGTACAATGGCACCCATAGGGAGATCATTTTGCTCCATGTTCATGAGCCCATCAAATTCCATTATCCCATCATCACCTTCAAGATGTTCATCTTCTTCGTCATCATTGGACTCCATATCATTTGGAATATGTCGTGGGTCTGCAAACATGTGACCCAACCCTCCACAATGTGATCCATACCATGTTCCACAGTAATGAATGATATCCTCTTGAGAAATGTCTATGCATGTGAGAATGACCACAATTTGGTGTTTACACATGTTCCTTCACAATGCTCATTCATATGTGCAACAAAATATTTCGGTGAATGGGAATTTCACCGCGTAAATCACATTGGGAAGGCGTTGGCTCCATATGCCCCAAGCTCCATCACTTTCAAGGGTTGGTTGGTACACATGGGTGAGTGGAATAAGGGCTGCCTTTTCCATACTTCGTGTAATAATGGTCTTCATAACCTTGTTTTTATGAAACCCCTTTTTTTCATTTCCAATGTGTGAATGTAATGGCGTGTAATGGTTGTTGTTAATCACCACACCAACCAGTCAATCCTACGCCCTTTAAGGCCTTTTGTGGGAAGAACAAGCTGACGTTTCAATGCACCATGATATGATTCAATGTTCGCTTGGGTGTTTTGGTTGGAATGGGGCGCTTTTCGAACACCCACCATCCATAATTCTACAAACATAAACATAATGCACAAGGATGAATAGCATTATCACAAAACAATTTTGAATACTAAACCATGATAAATATCATCATTTATTAAACTGATGGTAATAAGTTCAGAAATAATTTGTCCATGCATCACCAAGCCTATGTTTATGAAATTTTTCACTCACAGTAATCCTCCCATGCTCTTTGAAGTCATCAATTGTTTCTCCATGATTGATGGACATGTACATCACATCATGAAGGTCTTGGAAGATTCCACCTCGCACTTCCACATCTTTGATTTTTTATTACCACATAAGCACCATGCTTTTTAGAACATGCCAACAACAAAAGTAGATGGGAACCTTGTCCATACCCCATACGACCCTAATAAGGACACATGCAATAAAATCTCCATGAGTGGATGGGGTTTATACAACATAAAATGCATTTGAAATGATCAAGAATTTTATGAAAGATATTAAAAAACATATAAGGAAATAAATACAAAGTGGGTCCTAGGTATAGAGCTAACCGTAATGCCTTCAATTCTTGAGGTGCATCATCAACAAGAAAACATGATGGTTTCCAATGTGGCATGTGTGATAACATCTTATCTTTTAATGGTTTTAATCATTTGATCAAATCGTGAACTGTTTGCTTACTTGTAATGATCCAAGTTAAAGGGACACTCGTGCAATGATCATCAAACCCCATCAAGGTGAATAGATGGAATTTCATGTCATTTGTGCCAAATGTGGCATCCATAGAAATGGCACCTTTGTGACCATATGATAGCATGGATTCACATTGAGTCGGTGTTTGAATACCTATGGTGAATGGGACTTCAATCCTGTTAATTTCACCAACATCTTGGAAAAAGAACACATCTTCCGGATGTTGAAGAACCCAGGACCGAATTGAAATTACAAGGTTGGTGGTAAACGCCAATTCCCTTTTTTATGTTTCCGATCCAAATATGCAATGTTTTGAAATCGAATGAAATCATCTTGTGTCATGTTTTGACCCGCATTCACACATTCCCACCAAATTGTTTTATGTTTGTCATATATTTGTTTGGTCTTGTAACCTGAGTTTAGTTGGGCCCATATGTGGTCCTTCAATGCTTGTGACATGCGTGGAGCATAACGAGACATACGAGAAATGGATTCTGGGTCATGCTCACCATGTGTGAATGACCCATCAGTTCGTGTATGGGCCTTATGATAAATTATGATCCCAGCCACATTAGGTCATGTTTATAGACGTTTGATTGAGAATGACGCTAGGCATCTTCACTTAATAGATCGAATGTGGGTTGAATTTTCTCGATAGTCTTTCGGTCCATATTTGCACTGATATTTAGACCAAAAAACTTTCAAAATGTAAATGTTTACATCTTGGTATATGAATTAAAGAAGTGAAAAAGGTTAATGCCATAAATGTTTATCACGTATGTTCGAAGTGGTTTTTGATAGTTGGTTGCTTGACATTTGTTTGGCTTGGAAAGTTTTTGTAAACATTCCATTCCATAGGGGTGCTCGTATCCCTTCGTTCACCTTCCAAGAATTCCAAGATGTGAGCATATGGAACATAAGCAAATTGAATGGTCACTTTATTTTGCCCTCCATGGCGTATCTCGGACCTCCACACCAAGTCCTTGTTTGAGAAAGGGGACTTGGTGGGGTTTTGGATATGAATGGAATGGGACTTTGGAACCCTTCCCATGATTGAAGTAAGTAAGAAAAATTTCTGCACAAAGATAATTTATAATTCTATAAACATTCATCATTGAACAAAAACCCAAAATGTAATACATACATGGCATTATGAACCCATATACTAAAACAAATTTTTACCCACATTAAGCTATTAAACCTTTCATCATTGAAAATGTTCACATATGCAAGACCTGAATTGTACTTTAATTAAGCCCACAACGTCTAAAAACCCCATGTAACAATACCCACATAATGATAATTAATGCACATTGTTTGAGAAGTGCAAAATGCAATACCTGCCTTGGGCCATAAAACCCACATTGGTTATGAGGGAGTCAATGCATTATTCACATATGGGTATGAAAAAATCAAACTACAAAAAGATATTGAATATGAAATATTTGTGTAAAACTATAAAACCTTTATTTATGGTTATATATTTAATGAAACTTGATGCACTTTATATATCCAATAACTAGGAAATGAAAAAAGATTAAATTGTGAAAATATAAACAAAAAAAAAGAAATAACAAGAAACAAATGCATACCTTTAGGAATAAAAGATGTCAATGTTCCACCAAAGTTTGTAGTCCTAATTGAAAATGCAACCCTAAAAGATCACAACTCACACAAAAGTGGGTTAGAAAATATTAAACTTTAACAACTATGGAACATATGGAAACAAAATAAATTCATAATTATGGTATAGATCTAAACATGATAAGATCAAAAACCAATACAATAAGCAAAGTTTAGAGTATAAACCTTAGGTTTTGAAATATATGAACCAAATTCTTATACATTAAATCATAAAGCATAACCTTGAAAATCTAAATGATATTTTGCCGTAAGCCTTATTACAACCCTAACTATATAAACCCTAACAAAAAAAAGTCTAAATATATGCCTTAAACCCGAACAATTATACAAATTATATAATGCAAAATGAACAAATTTAAAAGAACATAGGAAAAAATTTAGAAACCAAAATTTAAAGGTTTTAAACTATAAATATTTATTAACTGAAAGAAAATACTTAAATAATAATCAAATAAGTACAAAACCAAAAGAAAAGATATGTCTTTTACCTTTGTGTGATCTCTCCAACCTAATTTTTTCCACTCTCTTTGAAGAAGATATAAAATGCAATTGTATTACTTCACACATGTGTAAACTTAAAAATTTTCCCCCCAAAATTAACCTACCTTAAGTTAATTACTATACATTTGTGAAAAACTTATTAATTAATTTATGTGTCCCAACCCTAAACTTAAACCATAATCCAATAGTACATACTTATAATAATGACATGAAAAGATGTATTGTAATGTCCATTCAATAATAAATTAGGTAAACAAAATTTAATAAAATATGCATTAATTAAACCAAAATGATTACAATTATGACATTGTTTTCCACTATAATTTTTTTAAATATTTATATATGGGGACCTATGTTCATCATCCATGAATTAGGGCGAACCTTAATAAATTGATAGGTAAGATTAATCGGGTGGGGGGAGGGGGTGGGGGTGAAAAAAATGAGTAAGTACTTAATTAGGTATTTGGCTATGTAAAAAACATAGATAGATAGATAGTTAGGTAAATAGGCAAGTTAATACATAAAAAACAAGTTACCTTTTCAAGATGACTAAGTTTGTAAGATACTTATGTCAATAAGGTGATTGTGTATGTAGGGTAGCTAGGTCAATAGGGTAGGTAGTTAGTACAATGGTTAAGTTAGTAGGACATAATTAATAAAGTAGCTAGGTTAGTAGGGTAGGTGGTTAGTATAGTAACTAGGTCGCTGGGTAAATAAGATAACTAGTTATTAAGGTAGCTATGTCAGTAGGGGATGATAATTAAGGTACCAAGGTTGGTGCAATACTTAGGAGGGTAGGAAAGTGAGCAGGGTGGCAGGTCAGGTCCAGGGGAAAAACGGCCAAGAACCAAAAAAAAAAAAAGGTACAGTGGTCAGTAGCAAAAAGAAATGGACTGTGATGAACCCCATCTGGCGTCGAATGAAAAAATGCACCCCATCCAGTGGACAGAACGGCCAACTGGTGCATTGGTGACTACCGGTTCACTCTGCCGTCCCAATCCAAAAGGTTCTAGTGTAAACCGCCCCTGCCTTATATTGCAAGGGTGTCATACAACCTTGAATCATCCCTATTTGCTCCATGAGGTCATAGGTTCAAATTTGGTTTAACCTTGTCCAAATATAAGAATTATACTGGTGCAAAAAAATTTAAATGGGTTAAAAAAACTGATTTTTATTTTGATGGTAATTTTTTCCAACTCTGCAAAATGCGTTTTTTCAGCTGTAGAAATATGTTATTCCATCAAAAATTCACCACTTTAGTGAAATCAATAATTGAGAAAAATAACTGCTGGCTACCAATGTCTCAGATTCTTGAACGTTTTATGTTCATCAGAATTTAGATTACAGAGAAGAAACACAAATCCCAACTCTTCCAGTTGGTTTGGCCAACAATCTAACATTAACTTAGTACAAGAGGTTGTCATTGTAATGACATGTGGTATCAAAAATTTTGGAAACCTTTGATCTCAATCTGCTGACCTGTTGCGGCATGATATTGTAGATAAAATGAATACTGCAAAATTTGTGTTGCAGAATGACTATTTTCACATGCCAGCAACAATCCTTCCTGCAGACATCATAGGATTTGCTTCCAAGTGTAGGATCAAGAAAGGCCATCATCTATAGTTGCATCATAGAAGTGTCCATTAATTGAATGCCTATAGAAAAGTTGGTGAGCCTCGATTACCTCCAAGTGCCAGAGTGCCTCCCGATTGGAATAAAATGACAAATCCACAATCTTGTGCACCTGTGCCCATGACCATTGCACCAACATTATGATTGGTTCATCTTGTTGTATTGTATCAAATTTCCATATACTTATGATCATACTCCATCACAAGCCTTGTATGCACAAGCTGAAGCAGATACTCAATCAGAATGTGTGTATTTTCCTATTGTCATTCAGCACTTGATGGCATTGGAGCACCCATGTGAGACCCACAACCTCAGAAATCTGGCAACTGCACAACTGATCTGGATTATTCTGTATATTGCAAATGGCATTCAGGAGCTTCAGATTACACTTTTGAAAACCGTTGGCAAAAACCTGGTATTGTCTTTGAGCTCTTTGACATATTGAAAGTCCAATGCCCAATCAGGAGATGGAAGGCATTCAGATCTCATAAACACCCTTACATACCTGAATAGACTAGATGAAACTATTTGTTCTCTGAGCATGCAATTCACTTAAACTTGTGATCCTTGAGAACAGAGCTCTTTACAAAGACTGCAAGTGTCCAACCAGGGTGATGCAACTACACACCAGTGAGAGACCTTGTGACATTCATTTCAGTGCAGATTGCAAATTACCTTGAGAAATGGAACACCAGTGCTGGCAAATAAGTATGCTCCAATGACCAGCACATACATTCCTGTACAGTCCTTGGATAGTCAGCAACATGCATTCTTGTCTCTTCAATGGTAAAAACCAAAGCCAGCTCAACTTCAAAGTCTTCCCATATACATACCCAGAGGTGTCCAAAGACTGTCATGTTCAAGCCCAAACGGTGCAAGACATGCACGAAAAGTAAGGTTTAGGGTTTAGGATTTAGGGTTTGAGCAATGCACTACTCACCAGGCTTCCATGATGGCATTTTCAAGTCTTTTACAAAAACAAGCTTTAGCACACCGCTCCCATCATCCAGCCACAAGCTCTCTTGGTCTGGGCTTTCAACAATGATTCCCTGAGCCAATTGTCTGAAACATTACTACTCCGAACCTCCAAATTTCAATTGGGAACCAAATCATGGATGTGGATTTCAGTTACCCGCCACAGCGTGGAACGGAGCTAACTTCCTTCATGGCAATAATGCACACCTTTTAGTATCAATTGTCGTCAATAAACTCCAAAAAGAAAGAAAAGGCTCCGCACCTGAAGCCAGGCACGCTGGAAGAGAAGGGAACCCAGCGACATTGTGACCCCACCAGTTCGGGGCACCTCCTGCGCCGCTTGCAGCTGCGCGATCAGCACTTTCACAGCTCCCAAGGAGTAATCCATCACTCACACTCGCAAACTGCACACGCGAAAACTCCGCTCATTTGCCGCCGTGCTTGACTAGGTTTAGGGTTTCGAGTTTAGAGTCAAAAGTTTCGAGTTTAGAGCATTCTGAAGAGAACTCAAAAAATGGAGGACGGGGTTTTCACGCCTAGATCTGGTGCTGCTGCAGCAGAAGCAGACGCGATCTGCTTGTATGTTTTTTCAAAAGTCCCCACTAACAGTTTACTGGAGCGGGCAATCCAGCAGAAGAACGGGCACCACGTGAATCCTTTTGCTAAAACTCCTCGTTCTACGCTAGAAATAGGCACTGGGAGTGTTGTCACACGTTCCACAGCAATCGGCGAAACCTTGGCGCTTTTCTCTGGTGTAGTTGCAGGACGCCCTACAAGGCACAAAGCTTGAGAGGAAGCGTTGCAAACCTTAGGCTCTGGGGTTTAGGGTTTTGGTAACTTGCAATTTGAGAGCAATTTCAAAAAGGCTTTGAGTTTTTATTCAAGTGGAATTTGAGCCCATTGGAAATACTATGGAAGTGAAAGGATAGGACAAATCATTTGACTCAGTGGGATCCAAAATGACCCCATGCCTACATACAAAATGAATTTTGATGGGGGAAAACATGACCCCAAACAATCCCATGTCCGTGGATGGAATTTAATTTGATGGATGAATCTTACCCCCATTAATTGGATGAATTATGTCCAAATGCAATGAGATGAATTTCTCATGGATGCGAAATGAGCAAACAAGATGAAAATGTCTCTTAATGAATGGATGAGAAAATTGGATGAAACTTCAAGAGGGTGCTAAGCTTGCTGTGGAAATGGCTTGTTACAGATTCGGCCATTGTGGCGACAGTATTTCCAGAACACTCAGGGGCTTATTTTTGTGGTGCATAGCAATGATAGAGATCGTGTTGTGGAGGCAAGAGATGAGCTCCATCGTATGTTGGGTGAGGTAAATCTATGCTTACATTGGATTTCTAGCCTGAGGTGACAACGTTTGTTATTGCATAACCGTTGGAACTGAATTTCTATGCCTCATAGGATTGGTATAACCTTGCTGGAACTATGTTTTCGAAGTTGGTGATGGCTTACAACCAGTGTGTCTTGTTTGTAGGATGAATTGGGCGATGCTGTTCTCCTTGTTTTTGCCAACAAACAGGATCTGCCAAATGCCATGAATGCTGCAGAGATCACTGACAAGCTTGGGTTGCACCCATTGCCCCAACGTCACTGGTAAATTTCCTTCTATCAAATTATTTAACTCCTGAAATCTTTGGCATGTTAGTAATGCGTCTAGTCTTGAAAATAGCTCCTTTTATTCTTTTCTCATAGCACTGAATTTTTGTGGTCACATGTAGCATATCGATATTGATTGCTCAAGCTGAAAGTATCTGATCTCATCTGAAGTTTCTGACTGTGGGGTTAGCTTAATTGAGAAAGCTGTATCTCAATCATGCAATTCATTTGAAATGTAAAACAGGTACATACAGAGTGCATGTGCTACCTCAGGTGAGGGCTTGTATGAAGGCCTTGACTGGCTCTCCAGCAAGATTGCAAGCAAGGTTAGTTCCATGCTCCAATATGCCAGCTACTGCCTCTCATGTTCAGTTTCCTTCTCCATGGAAATGCTAGGTTTATGCAGCATTTGCAATTTTTGTCTGTTGAATTGCTGTTGTGAGGCGATCTGTGATCTTTGCACTTCCAGATTTTCTCCCAATTTGAAATCTAGGATCTTGTGTCAATTATTGTGCATCTTCTGAGCCTTTTCTGGTGTTTCTGGCAGTACTGATGTACAGGTTGAAGTTGAAGTCTCCAGGAAGGCGGTTGAATTTGTTGAATTTGTTGGACCTCTGCAAGTATTTTTGAAGTCTCCGTTATTTGGACTTTTTCCACTATATACTAGTTTCTATTTGGAGAAGACTGATGTTTTTAATTGATGTTTGTCTGGTTTCTCAAACATGATGTGCACATTCCAATGTAAGCCTTTTTACATTCCAATGGTGTTCTTTTCTCTGCCATGCAAGTTCCTTTTGAAGTCAAAAGATGTCAGGTCCTCCTAATACTATTTGCTGGGAAAGTTTTCTGTTTTGTGTGATGTACTATGTATCACCATGTGCTGGTCAAAGTCTAGAGCTGACCTCTAGGGCCATAACTGAGGGTATTGGCACCATCCAATTTACATGCCCCATTGTCAATTGGTTTATATTTGCATGGGTGGATCTTTCATCCTGATTGCTGGGGTGTTTGAAACTTAGGTGCAACTTGCTTGAATAGCTGATACTGACTTGGCTTGCATTTGTTCTTTGATGTTCTTCTATTACATTATGTTGGTGTAATGTGTTCAACTGATTTGCCAGGATACAAAGTACATGTCTGTAATTGATTAATTTTAAAGTTTTCATGTTGACAAGTAAAATATTCTTGAAGATTAAATACGTTCCTTCACAAAATTTTGTTCTTGGGAAAAATCAGAATCACATGTTGCATCAGAATCTCAAAGTTTATGCAACACGTGATTCTATATTTTCCACAAGCATTGAAGTCAACAATATGAAGGTACATACCAACTTGGATGTAGCATGCCACACTCTATACTTGGGAGTCATGCAAGTCAAATGCCAATACTGGTGTTTTTACAGCAGTTCGGTTTCACACAAAGAAACTCAATCTTACCACCAAGCAATTATCTGACATGCCAACCACAAAGCAAGAATTCAAGTTTTATAGAAAAAGAATTAGGGGAAAATGGGCTGTTGATACTGCACTCTGTTTAATTTTAATTTTTCTTTCCTTGCACATTTGACACCTTGGTTCTCATAACATAAGAGGGTGTCTCATGGGTTAGACAGTGAAAAGTTGATCATTTCTGGTCAAAAAATTTCTATGGAAACTGTCCAGCCCTTGCCCAATATGTTAAGCAGCTAGGCGATGGACCCAACATAATGCACAAGGGCAAAAGGCTCTTCCAACACATCAAGGTCTGCCATAGCAGATTGAACAATTGAAAGAAAAATCCATGTTCAACAGGCACATTTTTGGTGACTACTACAAGTGATCATGACCAGGAAGATTATGTCATATGATGTGCTCAAGAAAATGACATAATCTGTCACCCCAGACCTTAATGGTGAGCAAATTAACATTGACAGTTCTCAAACTAGGCTTATCACTAGAAAAGCTTGCCAGCAGTCTTTTCCTCAGATGAAAACAAAGGAATGTTGTCACGCTTGCCGATCTTGAGTGCAATCTTTTGGTGGTACAGCTCCCCATCCTCTCTCTGGCACACGGGGACTCTGATTGTACTCTGGATGTCTTGCACCATCTGTTCATGGGTAACCTGCACAGTTTCTGTAGAGCTCGAAAATCATTCCAATCTGCCCACCATTTGAGAAGCTAGAAGCGAAGACTGCTGCTATGCTGCAGGCTGATGCCAGAGCTGCCAAATGAATCCCTTTGCCAGCAGCACCCTAACAAGCTCAAGAGAGCGGGTAGCCTTCAAGTAGCGGAGCCAATATTGCCAAGCTCTTGTTATCACGCTCCTTGTTTCTGGCCCAGCCCAAGTAGATTTCACTATCTGACTCCTTGACTTTCTTTGCAGCTTGTTTGAGATCCTCCACCCATTCATCTTGTTGGACGGGATTTCCGTTTCGGAGAGGTCTGTGGTAGAGCCAAGGACCGAGGGTACCACAACCTTGGGGAACTTTACCAACCCATTGGGCGTCAAGGGGAGAGGAAAGGCGACGTCAAGCGCTTGGAGCGTGTCCATCATATCGTCGATGTACAAGTGCTCAGCTTTACGCAACCGTGGATCAATCAGCAAAGGGGTCTCGATGTCCCTAGCCAGCATCTTGTAGAAGCGAGATGCCGTACGTTGCTCTTCAGCGAGCTGTGAGGGTTGGAACTTGCTGGCCAAGTACATAAATCCTGCGGCACCGCCGTTGAGAAGGAAGGCTGCCATGGACATGCCGAAGGAGGCAATGGTACCAGTCCCAACCCCATTGTTCATGGCCGCCAGCATGGCTGCTGCGATGGTGGTCATGTTCAGTGTCATGTGGCAGAGCTTGTTCCAGTTCTCTCTTTGTACACCGATGATGCCGTGTATCTCGCTGCGATCTTGGGCCGCAAAGGCGATGTGGCGAAGCTTCGCCACCATCTTCCAATTGTCCACTCCATTTCCATCAGTCCAGCCTTGGGTGTTGCGCTGAGATGGAGAGCTGATTGGCGAGCTTGGGGTTGCTTGATTTAATGAATTCCACTCCTTCACTACTGAATTATCGCTCAGTTTGGCGATGGGAGAAGGTCTCACCAAGTTACAAACGCTACCTCGCTGTAGTAGTCCATGGACAATTGTGCAGATCCGGGTCGGCACTTGTGTCCTCCCATGTATAGTATAGAGACTAATACGATTAATAATAATACGATGAGAGCTGTAACAATCCACAGCAAAATGGTTTCCAGAAATGAATGTAAAGCATGGGGCACTTAAAGAAAGAGCGTAAGAAACAGCCATAATTTTGATGCTAGCTGAAACGTAGGTTTTCCCAAATGACATAAGTTTTGATCGACACGTACTTTTGGCGGCAGCCCAACAAGACCCATGCGAATGCGGTGACAAAATTTGAAGTTGTTCTAAATGAGTTCGTTTCGGCAGAGATGGATTGAAGCTACAAGTGGGCCTGGCAGGTGTTGATTGTGAAGGTAGAATTGTTAGTGTTTTGGAGAGTACATCTTAAGGTATTTCTTTATATTTTAATAGCCAAAATTCGACAATTTTAAAAAAAAAACTTATCAGATTTCTATATTTGGTACCAGTAGGTAGCCAAAACTAGAGAAAGATGACTTTAAAATTTTATTTTCATATTTAAATTGTAGCCAGATCAGATCTGCCACTTTAACTACAACACAAAATTGACAAAATGAAAACACTGAATGGAATATACCTCCCAAAGAGGGAAGGGCCCTCTTGGAAATGGAAGGCACTGACAGGTAGTGGATATGTCAGGTTCCGTTTTAGAAGGCGATCTTCAAATACACTCTCAAATTTTGGGCAGTGCATTCTGTATAGGATGAGGAATAGCTTTGAGACTCTTCTTGGATTTGATAGCCTGAGGTTTGGCCCTAGAATCTAGGAACAGCTAGCTATTTCTTAAACTACTTAAAGAGTTCTTCAAAATTGAGCGACCTTACAAACATGGAAGATCCCAAAAGTGGAAGATACCTGGACTTGGGATCGTCCACTTTTGTAAGGTCAAGGTATCTTCCACTTTTTCTAAGGTCCCACAAATCTAAAGTCAGAATTCTGCCAGGGAGATACTTTCAAATGCAAAGACCAAATTGAAAGGTTCTGAATCCTGGAAGTCACTGAGGATGGCACCGAGTTAGTCAAACACTCAGCCTCTGTAGGTAGGAAACTACTTAGCGACAAGTGTATGTTGTCTAAACCTGTTCACTTGAAATGGAGAGATCATTGCCCTTAGGTTGAGATGGTCTCAAGCGTGGCAAAAAAAAGAGGAGCAAAGGAAGAAAGAGAGTGTATCTGTTTGGTCACTCTGGCATCCAAGTTTGGTTGTGAATTCTCTGAAGTCCCAAATAAGTCAGCTTCTGGATGCAAGGTTGTCCATTTCGTGGATCTGTCACTAGAGAGACAGAGGGGCACCGGTTCTGGGACTGTAGGCCTGTTAGGCCTGGCACTGGACAGTCAATATTACAACAGATTACAGACAAGGCCTGTGGAGGAATTTCAAGCTAGAGCAATGCATATTTGGTCATAAGCTTGCTGCCTGATTATTCAAGAAATCCAGTCCCATTTGGCATCTCCTTCGTGGGGATCATCATCCCATGGACGATTTGGATAGAACGAACTGAATTAGTATTCAATTAGCATATATGGCCTTTCCATAGAGTAGAGAAGAGCATATGGAGTCATTTGCTTGAGTATGGTAGGCTGGCTTGGCAGGAACTTCTCAAACATAGTTTCAGGGTGCCTTATGGTGAAGCTGAATTGCTGAACGATTTTGATTACTCCCACATTTTGTTCTTGCACATGAAAGGGGTCAATAACAAAAAGTTCAAAATCAGAGTACCTAAGCCTTCTTTGTATCTTCAAAGTTGCACAAGTGTTTTTTTCAATGTCACACTACTCAGTGAAACAGAGGCCTCTGCATGTGAAAGCAGAAACCTTCCTAGGTCCATCTAGGTAAGGTAGAGACATTTAGAACTGTCGGAATCAGCAATCTGAATAAACCAGAATTCAATTTTCTTTTTCACTTATTTGAATCACACTTCAATTTTCTTCTTCACTTATTTTTCTCTTTAAAAAAGGATAATTTGAATCTCAACCCAAGTTGAAGTGAAATTTTTGGACTTATTTTCAATCAGTTATGAATTTTTGAAAAACAAATCTTAAGGTCTTCTTAAATAGTGAGTAGTAGCATTTTGTTTTGCAGCGACACAATTCACAAGCCTCCCACAGGGCTATTGTAAAATTATTGAATTCCCTGAATTAAACCTGAAAACTATTGAATTACAATTCGTTCATATCTCGTCCAAATTGTAATACATTTTCATGATTCATTAAATCTAAGCTCTATAGTTTCAACTTTATGGTTGTTCTTTGGGCTGCTCTTCCTTGCGATCTCTAGTTGCATCTAGTATTTCCAAGATGATTCATTGGCCTCCAAGAAAAAAACCTAAGTCATTGGTCTCAAAGCTCAACTAGCAAATTGTGGAGCATGAATGTAAAGTTTTAGTTGTACATGTTATCTAGTGATGGAAGAGTTTCATATCTATATTCCAAGTGGCATTTTTTTCCTTTGTTGAATTTAGTATTTTGCACTTGCCCAGCTTTTGATTATGGTATGTTTGTTGGCCCAAAAGTGAAGAACTATGTTAAAAAACTAAAGAATGTTAGTTTTTCTTGTTATGTTACATTACGAGTGTATTGCGATTTACACCATGTTTGTTGAATGTAGAGGTTATGAGATCACGTGCAAATGTTTGAGATGTTTTTTGTTTTTTCTTTGTGCAATATGTATTTCTCTAAAATATTTGTTAGCACACATGGCATTGATTGCCAATATTGGGGTGATGTGTTGAAAAATAGTTCGATATGCTAACAACAAGAGAAACTTTGAAAGATTGATTAAATGTGCATGGTGGAAGTGTATAGGGAGTGTGGGAGGTGGGTGGGGCTTTAACACCTATGGAAGAAAATGCACAACAATTACATAATTTCTTTATTGTTGAGGTTAGGTAAAAACTACCCAAATCTAGGTTGCCTTTCTTTGATTCCACATGCTCCTATGGAGAGATTGAGGGTTCTACTATCTAGTAAGAACATAGGTTGCTGTACTTGAAAATATGTGGCTATTAACATAGGTTTCTATTTTGTATGTAATTTCAATAGTGGAAAATTGCTCGTGTTGAAACATTTATGGTTATTAGGAGTGCACTAAAACTTTATGAAAAGCGACAAATAACATGGGCCAAGCTAGTATTTGAAAAAACAAAGGCAATTCAAAGATCACAAAGTTTTTATGACTAGCTTTATAGTACAATTCCTTCAAGTTTTCCTAACCAAGTATTTGAGCATAAACTAACTTGCATGTCTATTTGCATCCTATGACCTTAAGCAAATTTTGTATTTGATTTGATTTGATTTTTTTCCACAAATTGGTTAGAGAAAAATAATTTGATATTGATTTACAATACATGTTTACTTTCTAAGGATGCAAAACCCAAGTGGATCAAAACCTCAAGTCTTGAAATTGTTGGAGACCTACAGACAAAAGGAAAATCACCTAGTCTTTGAATCTTCTTCTTTCGTGGCTTGTGATATAATTGTTCAATGAATATAAATGTCCAATGTATTATGTATTGGAACAAAATTGTTTAATTGACACCCATCTTCCAAATTTTGATTCCTTATTCAACTTATACTTTGATGTAATAAAATTTGTGTTAGTGATGATGCATAAGATTGATGATTTGTGCCCTTTGCTCTCCTACCCTTTTTTTTTCCTACTAAAATCATACACATATCTTGGACTTTTGTAGTTACAAATATAACTTTTAAAAAATCTATTGATTAATTTGTGACACATGTTTACTTTTTCATGATGTAGAACCTGAGTAGGATATTGAAATTATTAAAGGTATAAATATAGTGAAAATCATTAAATGTTTAATCAACAAGAAAATAGCCTTCATTACAATTAGATAAATCATAGTTTTATTTGTTTCCTTTGAATATTTTTTATAATTTTTGGGTGTAAGCAAAATAAAGTGAACAACTTGATTACCTTGTCAAAACTGGAACAAGTAGATTTAAAATAGCAACAAAACCCATTATAAAATTGTGGAACATTAAATGTTTTCATTTCAATGACTAAATATGATATATGTTTACCCTAATGTGCATTGATTTTTATATTTCAAACTGTAAAAATACGTTTTAAGTAGGTTTTTCAAAATACAAATAGCTTTTGACCTTTACTTTTCACTATGGGATTTTGGTTTCAAGTAGGTGTCAAGAAGGTACTTACAAGAAGGAGTTTTTTTTTTGATGACTTGCTAAAACATATGTTGATCTTCATTTCCTAACTTATTCCATATCAATTTCATTAATTTTTCTAACCAAAAAGTAAGTTTGAACATATATTTTTTGATTGGTTTCAAATGTATTTTTTATCTACTTTTTAAATTCATTTTTTAAAAAATTTCTTAGATTTAGATTCTTATAAGCATAATAGAGCCAATTAATGTTACTTGACACATATTTTCACCTAGTTTGATGCTACTTTATGGTAATTATATGAAAAGCACATGGTTAAAATGAAGATGTCTACTTTTTTGGTATATTTTATCTTGCTTTGACCCTTTTGTCAAAGAACTTGCAAAAGTTTTGTTTGATTATTCAAAGTTGTAAAAAATCTTTTCAAAACCACCTAGGGCAAAAACCAAGTTGCTTAAAAGATCTAAAAATGATTCTTGAAAAACTATTCAACACACTTGCAATATTTTCTTTAAAGAAAGTTATATGCACCTAGGAGGTTTATAATGTTAAATCATAAATGTTGCATCTTGGATTAAAATTTGAAAATTTTTTTTGGGTGATTATGAAAAAGGATTAATATATGTTTATGCACAACATCTTTATTTTTTTAACAATTTAACTGCCCTTTTACAAATCTTGAAAACATTCTGATTCTAACCTATCTTCCCACTTTCCTCATGCCAACTTTGAAACATGGTTGGTCCATCATCATCTTTCCTAAAAGATCTTTAACACTCAATACCTTAGACCTTAATGAGAGATCTTCATCTATGCATGATTTGTCTAATGATCCAAAACTTTAGGACTTGTTGAAGCAAGGTCTTAAAAAGAAAAAGCAAAAGTATTATACAAAGGAGTTCACAAATTCCAAAATACTTGGACAACCAAACTACCATGGGTGGAATTAGTCATGGACGAAAAAGGTGAAGTGCATTGAGTTTGTTATAAAGTCTGCACTTTGTGAAAAGAAAGCCAAAGCTTTTAATTCCAAAGTTTGATAGCATATTAAAACACCAAGGTTGTCACAAAGC